>Ga0187219_1000407_pt1 | contig 20651 bp, 35 predicted proteins | sample 13SPOviralmetaG_FD_130162 | JGI IMG/M metagenome (GOLD analysis project Ga0187219, IMG submission 130162) | Marine viral communities from the oligotrophic San Pedro Time Series (SPOT) site, San Pedro Channel, CA, USA - 13 SPOT_SRF_2010-07-21... | ecosystem: Environmental > Aquatic > Marine >... | reverse complement strand
TGAGAATGCAGATGACATCGAAACAATAACCGAAGACTACCCACATAGATAAGGAGAAAGGTAATGGAACTAGATCTAAACGTAGAAGATTGGTCAAGAGTAGACGACAACGAAGAGTTGTACTCTGAAAATAGTATGTCATGTGACCAGATGGCAGACCAAATTGAACTAAACACATTCACTTACGAGGTATAACCCATGTCAAAATTAATCAGCCAAGCTATCCACAAAATGTCAGAAGAACGTAACGACTACGGCGATATTGCCAAAGTAGTTATTGCCGCAGAACATCTCAACATGTTAAACCGTATTGCCTTAACCCACGCTCAGTTTACGCGACAACGTAAAGAAGCAGCGCGGGCTGAGAAAGCAACCGGTGTACGAGGTGTTGATCCATTAGCTAAACCTGAAAAGATGATTAGCTTCATCCAACGACTAATGAACAATGTATGTTGGGCAGCCCGTCGTTACCAGCTAGCTATCGCCGACTCAGATGAAGTAACCAATGGCATCGACTTCTCACAAGATGTAGCAGAACAAACAGGTATGAACGTAACTGCTAAAAACATATCTGCAGAAGTAGACGAAGCTTATCTACAACTTACAAACGTACTAAGTTTCATTGCAGGTAAAATGACCTACCTCAATGACGTCGACTCGCTTTACTACTTCGCACAGAACCAAGAAGTAGACGCAGCAGACGGCGGGTCAACGTGGGTTCCTCGCTACCAATGTCTAACATATGAAGATTCAGAGGTAGCAATGGACGAAATAATCCAAGAGCTAGACGAGAAGAACGAAGCAGATATTGCTACAGACATAGAAACTATGGACTTCACGTTAGTAGCGTAACCAACAAACCCTAATCAGCAATGGTTAGGGTTTTTTTATGCACGCCAGACTAGTACACATTGCAGCACAAGTAACCGGGAGACAGTGTGCTTCGGGCAGACCCGTGAGCAGTGTGCTTAACAGAGGACAAATGACAAATGACAAATGACGAACATACGTACAAACCATGCCCCGACGATGACGACTACGAATGCTATCAGTGCGGCCAACCAACTGGTAATGGGTATGACAGCGGACTGTGTGCAGTGTGCTCAGACGAATGCTAATTATATAAACGGAGACTATAAATATGGACTTTCTACAGATACTAGCCAACGCATATCGCGAAGCAGCAGCAAAAGCCCTTCGAGAAGACCGCTACATCTACGAAAGAATAGCAGATCAATTGGAAGAGGACATCGAACAAGAGTTAACTAACGACGAACCGTTCACAGAGGTCACCAAGTAATGGCTATGTACGTGTGCGACTTCTGTAACACTATGCAAGATGATGACTACAGCCCATCAACAGACATCGGTGAATACGACATGGTATGTGAGATATGCCAACCAGAGTGCCAATGGGAACACGAACTAAATGTAATATGGGAGAAAGACAATGGCAAGGTCACCTAAGAAAGAAAAAATGGCAGATGACCTAAAACTACTGATAATTAATGACGCAGGTAGATCATCTAGCGAATACGCAAGAACGTTAGGCGTAAATAAATCAGACGTAAACAAAGTACTAAGAGAAATGGCACGACGGGGAATCGTCTACAGCGTGCCGATGCCCGGGGTACATGCGCATCAATGGTTCTTAAATGCTATGAACCGTAACGGTAATAAAGCAAAAATTGTAAGCAAACTGTGGAACAAAAACATAAACCTACTAAGTAAGGAAACAACAACATGATTAAAACAATAGCACTAACAGTAGCAGTAGCATTAACTTCATCAACAGCCGCAACAGCGCAGACAGCAGGGAATGTAAAAGCAGCATGCCAGTCCGCCGACGATTCGTGGGGAAACGGTTACTGCATGGGGTACTTTCAATCAGCTTCCTCACAATTATTAATGGTAGCTAACTATCTAAGTGATGGAAAGTGCACGAAATGGACAAGCATATCAGCAAACATGGTTAAAGCTGGCTTCGAAGCAAGCGTACCAGAAGAATATGATAACGAAACATACGCCGCCGATGTAACGCTGCAAGTATTTACAAAGATGCTCAGCTGCCGTGAAAAGAAAGAAGTAAAAGAGGAGATCTAACAAATGATAACCGCAGGAATATGCTCAGCACTCGCACTGTTGTTCTTACTGTTTAAATTGGACTTTAGAAAACTAATCAAACACGACTTCTTATTAGACGTAACTTTCACATTGTTTCTAATGTGGTTATTCGCAGGTACATTCGCAGGCATGATGGCTGCAATTGTCGGCGGACTAATAATCTCTGTGGTGTTATTCATAGCTAAACGAACAATGCGCAGGGAAGAAATAGGCGTAATAAAAGTAAAAGGATTTCCTTACCGCAAAGTCGGTTGGAAAGATGTATACCCACGATAAACAAAAAACTAAACACAGGAATACTTATGGAAACCGTAACAGCAACTGAAGTAAAAAAAGAAAAACTTAATATGCTTGCTACTATGCAAGTAAAGATTAATAGCCTAAGGGCTAAATTATTCGGTAAAAATGAATCAGAGTTAGAAATAGTTAAACAAGCACATGTGGGTATACAAAACGTCAAAGCACAAACAGTAGACGAAAGAAGCGCTCAATTAATGGCGTTAGTATACAACATGAAACTCCAAGAACTAATTAAACACAGAGACTAATATGAATAGGATGCCATGCAGTATCACCGACGGTGAACAGTACGACGATGAACCAGAACAAGAGCTCGAAGTAGACGACATAGACGTATACAAAGAATCAGACATCTATCAAAACAAACAAACGGAGAACAAAAATGAGACCAATTAAAGGTTCAGAACTAGGTAACGAGATTAAAGCTAACGCAAAAGCCGATGTACCTACAATGATCTGGGGCGCACCCGGTATTGGTAAGTCAGAAGTAGTATACCAAGTAGCAGAAGAACTAGGCGCAAAGTTATTCGAAATCCGTGCCAACCTATTTGACCCAGTAGATGTACGCGGTGGCCTCAAAGTTGTAGAACAAAAAGATGGCACCTACCGCACTAAGTACGGCGTACCAGAAGACTACCCAGAGTCAAACTACGAAGGTCTAGTAATGATCTTCATTGATGAGTTACCAACTGCACCACGTGCAACACAAAACAGTCTGCTGCAGTTACTTACATGCGGCAAAATTGGTAACTACACAGTACCAATAAATACTATATTCGTAGCGGCAGGTAACAGAGCTCAAGATCGGGCAGCTGTCCACGAAATGCCGACACCTGTCAAAACACGTTTTGCACATTACACATTAGAACCTGACATTGACGACTGGTGTGCATGGGCATATAGCAATAAGATTGATTCTTCAATCACCAGCTTCTTACGTTTTCGCCCCGAGCTATTACATAAGTTAGATGCTTCTACGAACGCATCACCAACACCTCGTACTTGGGCATACGTAAGCCGTAAGTTACATCATATGAAAGACGAATTCTTTGGCGCTGCATCACTTGTAGGCGATGGCCCCGCTACTGAATATTTAGCCTTTAAAAAGATCTACAGAGATATTCCTACTATGGAAGACCTCTTAGATAAACCAACTACTACAAAAGTACCCGACTCGCCCTCTATGTTGTATGCAATCTCTGGAGGGATCGCAGGCCATGTAACCAAAGACAATTTCGAAAACGTAATGAAATACGTAAACCGTATGCCTAAAGAATACCAAGTAGTAACTGTAAAAGACTGCTTAGCAAGAGACCGTGACTTAGTAACTCATGGGTCATTTACAAACTGGACAGCAAAAAATGCATCGGTATTTATCTAACTACTAGGAGAAAAAATCATGGCTTCAGTAAGAATGTCTAATAACCTAAGATCCCAACTACTTTCAACTGCAATGAGAAATTTTAAAACCGCTAAACCTGACCCTGAATTGCTAGGCTCAGACAAAATTAAACTACAAAATGCAGCAAAAAACTGCATGACTCTACAGGCTGTAAAGAAAGTAACCTTGATGGACGACCCCGCGTTAAAGCTTATTCTAGAAAAGTCTAACCGAAAAAGTATAGGCCTTAGAGGAGGCTTATTTAAAGACAATAAATATAGCACTATAAAATTTGTAAGCGGCGAAGCGTATAACTCCCAAAGAGGCTACGCAAGTGGAAGATCCACGCAAACAGATGGAACCACGTTTGACAGCCTTAAGGTTGATTTAGACGCAGCTATTACAGTAAAAACCTTTAACGAAGACGAAATAGATTTAATAGAACCAACTTACTATAACAGCAGCTCCTTAGTAGTATGCGTAGAAGATTTACTACCTGATGACTTAGCAACAGTAACTACGATTAACGACGCGTATAAGGAAAAATGTAAAGCGCATTTACTTGAAGAAACCGAGTACCACAATAAACTTCAGGCTCTATTAAGTAATACAAATACAGTAGGACAATTTCTAGAAGCGTGGCCCGGGGGAGAGTACCTTCTCTCGCCAGACATTATTAATAAACTAAACACCAAGATAACTCGACAACAAACAGCTAAAAAAGTAAAAGAAAAAATCAACTTTGACGCCGACGCATGCAACAACATAGCGTTAACAGCAAAACTAATGGGAGGATAACATGTCAACAGAAGGATCTTTGCTAAAAGCACGAGCAGGGTTACTGTTAGATCACCCGTTCTTCGGAACTCTTAGTCTATCTCTAGCTTTAATACAGGACGACGACTGCGATACAGCAGCAACTGACGGCGCATCAATTATATATAACGACAAGTACATTGCTAAACAATCAGCAGCACAACTTAAAGGCTTGTTAGCGCATGAAATCCTTCATTGTTCAGGATGTCACCACACTCGTCGCCAAGGACGAGACCCCGAGCTGTGGAATATGGCATGCGACTATGTAATCAACGACATAGTAATCGAATCGGGACTTGTACTCCCAGATGGCGGACTAATAGATGTCGACAAGAAATACACTAACATGTCTTCTGAAGAAGTATATTCAATACTTAACGACATGGATAAAGATGACCGACCGGCACCGTGCAAATGGGGTGGAGTACTTGACGCCGGATCTCAAACAGCGGGAGCTTCAACAGGATCTCAAGCCGAAGCAGAATGGGCATCATTAACTACACAAGCAGCAGAGGCAGCTAAATCAGCAGGCAAATTACCCGGTCATCTAGAGTCGTTCTTACAAGACCTCGTAGATTCCCAAGTCGACTGGCGAACTGTTTTATGGCCGTTCTTTACAGCACTCAACACTGATGACTACACGTGGACAAGACCTAACCGTGCGTATATATCAGAAGACGAGTACTTCCCATCAATGCGAGAAGAAACATGCGGTACAATAGCTATAGGCATCGACACATCCGGTAGCTGCTACCCCGCCATTGACGCGTTTCTTAGCGAGTTAGATGCCATCTGCCAAGACGTACGCCCTGCAAAAGTAATAGTTGTACAAGTAGATACAGCTGTACGGCAAGTAAATGTCATTGAGCAAGGACAACGGTTAAAGGACATCGAGCTAAAAATAACTGGCGGCGGCGGTACAAGATTTGCACCCTTCTTCCAAGAAATAGCCGAAAACTGGCCAGAAGTAGAAGCTATTGCATACCTCACTGACCTAGAGTCTTACGACATAGACACGTGCGAACAATTGGCAACAGCCCCAGTTTTGTGGGTCAACACAGAAAAAACTGTAGCGCCTTTCGGACAAACTGTATATTTTAATAAATACGTCTGATACTATCTCGCATATATAAACAAATACACTTACTATAGGAAATAGGAAGCATGCTTATACTCACTAGGAATGTCGGTGAATCAATAGTTATCGACAAAAACATCGTAGTAACATTTTTAGGTAAAAACAGGTACGGGCAAATACGACTCGGTATAGATGCCCCAAAAGATATAACCGTCCACAGAGAAGAAATCCACGAAAGGATAGAACAACAAGTAAAGGACTATGAAAATAATGGATAATGCAAACCCAAAACACATACGTGCTCAGAAAGATGGCAAAGCACCTATGGATCTCATCCCCTACCAACCACTAGCTGCTGTAGCACGTGTAATGCAAACGGGCGCTGATAAATACGGCAAACGAAACTGGCGGCAAGACAAGATTCTTGCAAGCACTTACGTAGGAGCCATAGCACGTCACGCTCTATTAGAGTGGGCTGCCGGCGAAAACCTTGACGCTGATAGTGGAGAACACCCACTAGCGCATGTAATTGCTTGCTGCCTATTAGTAATGGACGCAGAACATCACGATACTCTTGTAGACGACCGAACTTGGCAAGAGTCTAAAGACCCGGATCTACTATGAAAGTATTCGACGCTATAGCTTTACTAGACAAATTCCACCCTGATTTAGAAATCGTATTCCATTTAGGTAGCGATAACTTAGAACTAGATAAAACATTCTACCCGATAGTAGATATATCTAGTGACGTAGATCTAAAGTCAGTAGTAATTCAAGGGCACCCGCCCGAAAACAACTGAGGTAACACCATGTTCGATATTCAAGCGTTTATTAACGCCGATGAAGCTATGCACGACGATAAACCATACCAAGACCTTGAGTTCTTAAGGTTCGTAGCATTAGCAACATCTGTAGCCAACCCAGAAATATACAACTTCATGCATAAAAGTTACTTAAATATTCAAGCTGACATATATGCGCACCGAGAAACCGTATCGGGGAAACTGTTAACAAATGACAACGAATAATGAACTTTTCTACGTAGCTCAACAATTCTATAGGTCTGCATACACAAGTAATATCAGAAGCGCACGATACGTACTAGTAAAAAGAGAAGAGTCAGGAGACATCCCGATTGACGCATACAACATTGAACACCGGGCCGTCAGTGCTGCAACAATACTTAACGCTTTACACGAATCTAAGGATACCCGCTAATGAATATAGACGCTAATGAGATAGAAACCGCCCTCCTACACGTAGCCAGACAAAGTCAACGTATAGCAGATTCACTAGAAGAACTGCTAAAGCTGATTAAATTTGAGAGAGACCAAGAGCGAGAATACAACGATGCAGAAGTATAACTACGGCAGTGAGAAAGCAGACCTGCGAGAAAAACTTAAAAACGACATGGCTCTTTGGCTAGCGCAAGGCAACAAAGTAGATGAACTGCCAGAAACACTTGACCCAGACCCCGCAATTAAATACAAGCAAATGAGAAGTACGTATAGCTTTAAAAACGGAGTACCTCAATAGTGGACTTAATAACCTTAGACTTTGAAACATACTACGACAAAGACTTGTCGCTTACTAAACTAACGACAATGGACTACGTACGTCACGACCGTTTCAAAGTGTGGGGGGTCGGCGTCAAAATTAACAACGAACCTACAGAATGGTATGGTGAAGAAGAAACAGAAGCGTACTTATCAACTATTGATTGGAGCAACGCAATAGTACTATGCCATAACACAATGTTCGACGCGTATATACTGACGCACTACTACAATTTATTCCCAGCCTACTATTTAGACACTGCTGCTATGAGTCGCGGTTGGTTCCCAGGTCAGTCTGCTTCATTAGCCCATACTGCAGAACGTGTATTCCCACACGACGAAAGCATGCGTAAAGGTACAGAGCTCAGCGATTGCAAAGGTGTATACGATCTTAGCCCAGAAGAAGAAGAGTCGCTTGCAGGCTACTGCATCCAAGACGTTGATTTGACCTACGCCATCTACCATGAACTTATTAATGCCGGATTCCCCAAAAAAGAACTGGATATAATTGATCTAACATGTCGTATGTTTGTGGAGCCAAAGTTAAAAATCGATTACCTAAGACTAAAAAAATACCACCAACAAGAGTTTGATAGCACAGAACAGACTATTGCAGACGCCAAGCTACCCCGGGACATACTGTCATCTAACCAAAAGTTTGCACTATGGTTAGACGACGTAAACATAGTTTGCCCTATGAAACCCAGCCCATCAAAACAAGGCGTGTCTATACCTGCTCTAGGTAAAAATGACGCAGGCTTCAAGCAAATGTGCGACATGTACCCAGCATACAAGCACGTGTGGGCCGGACGTACTGCAGTAAAAAGCCGCTTAACAGAGACTCGATCAAAACGTTTTCTCGACGCAGCTAACGACGACAACACAATCCCTGTCCCGTTACGGTACTACGCAGCACATACTGGTAGGTTTGGCGGCACTGAGAAACTAAATATGCAGAACATGCCGCGTAACGGCGAACTGCGTAAATGCCTTATTGCTCCCGATGACCACCTTATCTACGTAGCTGATCTATCTAATATTGAAGCGCGTATGCTCGCATGGCTAGCCGGAGAAGAAGAGCTGCTTGCTCAGTTCCGAGCCGGTGACGACATCTACTCTAACTTTGCTTCTAAGATATACGGTCGACCTATTAACAAACACGATGACCCACTAGAAAGATTCGTAGGTAAGACTGCTATCTTAGGACTAGGTTACGGTATGGGCCACAAGAAGTTCGCAGCTACGCTGAAGTCAGGAGCTATGGGCCCTGCTATGGACTTCTCAGAAGAACAAGCTAAACAAGTAGTAGATACATATAGAGCTTCATACCCTAAAATTAAAATGCTCTGGACTAAATTAGAAGATCTGCTTAAACAAAGCCTCCACAAAGATAACTATGGCTACACATACGCCAAAATATTGACAGTCGGCAACAGACAGATAAAACTGCCTAATGGCATGGCCCTTAAATACCACGATCTAACGCATGACATGGACGGCTTAACGTATTTCTCACGCAACAAAAGAGAATATACATATGGCGGACGGATTACAGAAAACGTAATCCAAGCCCTAAGCCGCATAATCATTACAGACAGCATGCTACGCCTAGATAAAACTGGCATAGGTGACGTAGTATTGACGGTACACGATGAAGTAATAATGATTGGCAATAATGACAACCCTAGTGCTACAATGAGTCAAATCATAGACGACATGTGTATAGCACCCGAATGGGCGTTAGACATCCCACTAGACGCAGAAGGCGGGTTTGACCGTAGTTACAGTAAATAAATGGCCAGACTTGTTCTAACACGTAAGAAATCCCAATCAATCATTATTCATAAAGATGATGAACTACTGGTGCAGTTGACAGTTACTAAAGTCGACGGTAATCAAGTACGCCTTTGCCTCGACGCAGACAAAGCAATAAAAATAGACAGAAAAGAAGTCTACGAACAAAAAAATTAGCAGTTGAACTTATATCTTTCAGGAGGATAACTATGAGGGTCACTTTCTTAGAGGCAACTAACGGCCTCCGATTAAGTAAGCAACACTCTAGTATCAAAGGTTTCACACCATACCCACTTGTTAAAGCAGTAAAATCTACAAAACACGATTTAGTTGTAGGTAAACAAGGGCTTAATGATCTTGAGCAGCTTATACGTCAGTACGCAAGTGCCGGTCAGTGCATGCTTAAAGGAAACTTGAAACGTGACCTAATAGACGAAAGTAGAGCAGGACATTCAGATAAAAGTGCCCTTTCTAACTTATTAGTTCTAGACGTTGACGGAGTAACACTTACTAAATCACTACTTACTAAATCTAAACTATCCAGTATTGACGTAATGATGATAGCAGACCAGATAATTGCTGAGCTGCCTGTAGAGCTGCACGATGTGTCCTACATAGCACAAGCGTCATCAAGCTTAGGGTTAAAAGGTGAAAAAGTATCGCTACATATATTCATGATGTTGTCGATAGCTATGCCACCTAAATCTATAAAACTTTGGCTCCAAGACTTAAATTACGAATCAGACTTGTTCTCCAGCCAATTAGAATTGTCAGTGAATGGGCAATCTCTAAAGTTCCCTATGGATACATCAGTTGCTGATAACTCAAAAGTCATATTTATAGCACCCCCTACATTCGATGATCCAAATGATAACCCGTTTACAACCGATGACGATCGAATAGTAAAAGTTGACAGAGGACAGCCGTCATTTGACTTAGCGCAGTTGATGACGGACATTAGCCCCCAAAGATGCTACGAAAAAAGTATCACATTTAAAGACAAACTACGTGCAGGCGCAGGGTTTAAAACAAGACAGACAAAAACACGTCTTGCTTCTATACAAGGTATAACCGAAGAAGTTCTACTAAACCCGGACAAAATGTCTATAGCTGCAGTAGACGACACTAACTTTCCATATATTAGATGTAATATGAACGGGGGCGATAGCGGTGCTTACTACTTTAATGCTGAACGTCCTACATACATGTATAACTTCAAAGACGAACCTATCTTTGAGATTGAAAAAGCAGATAAAGATTTTTATATGTCTGTATTTGAAATGTACGAAGAAAAACTAAAAGAAACTGGTAAGTCACAGTTCCCAATTGTAATGCGTGACTATTATACAGATACGTTTTACAACGGAGTGTACGATCCTAACTCAAATCAGTTTACTGAAGAGTACCCATTATTACCCATAGGGAAACAAAACGTAGAAGACTTCTACCTTAGTCACAGCAGAATAGCGCCTGACTTTATACCTGACGGACGTGTAGAGTTTAACCCTACATCTGACGAACCCTCAGTAAACTTCAGTAAAGTTCCCTATTACGTTAATACATACAGAAAAACTGTATACGCTTTAAACCCTATAGTGCCGGACGTGCCTCTAGAAGTAGGCACAAGTATATTATTAAAAGACCAATGCCCGATCATATATAAAGTTATGTCACATATGCTTGGCAACGGTAACCAAGAGTTTGAACGGTTCATAAACTGGTTAGCCCATATATACCAAACACGTAAGAAGACCGGAGTGTCGTGGGTACTTACAGGTACACAAGGCACTGGTAAAGGTATCTTTTACTCCCGTATCTTAAAAGGACTATTCGGCTCGCAACATGTACCGATGCGTTACCTACAAAGTATGGAAGAACAGTTCAATCTGTACATGAGAGACGCATTGTTCTTGGTAGTAGATGAGTTTCATATGGCATCAGCTAGCACTGGAGCTAGTAAGATGGCAGACAAACTTAAGAACCAAATCACAGAAAATACTATTACTATACGTGGTATGCGATCTAACCAAACGGAAATCCCTAACTATACAAACTACATCTTTAATACTAACCGTTCAGATGCAGTTAACATTGAACCCGGGGATAGACGCTACAACATTGGGCCTAAGCAAGAGCAAAAACTGCTTGATGCTTACCCAGAGTTAGCAGAAAAACTAGATACTAAAGAACTAGAAACCGAACTTTATAAACTAGCAGGTGCCTTAAGCACGTACAAAGTAAATAAACGTTTAGTAGAAACGCCAATAGACAACACTGCAAAAGAAAATATGCGTACTGTCAGCATGTCCGTGTTCGATGAATTCTGCATGTGCTTAAAAGAGGGTAATTTACAGTTCTTTACAGACATACTAGACATAAACACTGCCAGCGTACTACATTCAAATGAAATCACAGCGGCGCAACGACTAGTAAAAGGGTGGATTTCTAAAGCAAAAAACCCTTATGCAGTAATACCAATGGAGCACCTACGAACTGTGTTTCATGTACAGACGGAACAAACGCCTAGACTTTCACAGCAAGAATTCAAAAAACGTATGAGTAGAAATAACATAGAAGCAAAAAGAAAACGCGAGTACTCAGCGAATAGAGATAGTAACGCTATAAGAGGCGTGATAGTAGAATGGGATGTAGTAAACAACGACGTAGACTTTCTTATAACTACATACTTTGATGACACAGATCAGCGTTTATTGGCTACAGCTTAGCTTATCAGTTATACTGCAAAAACAAACTAATAACGCTGATAAGCAAGGAACTCAAAGTGGTCTCTCTAACCCAAGATAACCGCCCAGACGTAACTAAACCACTTCAAACTGATTTTGAACTAGGGCCGCTTAGAGCTTGGTCTTACTCAGCACTTAAGCAGTTTGAAGAATGCCCTTATAAATCTTACATAGCAAAAGTCAAAAAAATACAGCAAGACTCAGGGCCTGCCGCACAACGCGGTACAGAAATTCACCAACAAGCAGAAGATTATGTCGACGGTACACTAGGTGAATTTCCTGACACTCTTAAACATTTCAAAAGCGACTTTGAAGAATTACGAGCGTTGTTTATTGACGCGAAAGTAGAGCTTGAAGGCGACTGGGGTTTCTCTCGAGAGTGGCTTCCAGTTGGATGGATGGAAAAAGATACGTGGGCTAGGATTAAACTCGACGCCTTAGTACATCAAGACGAACAAAGTGTCAGAGTTATAGATTATAAAACTGGTAAAAAATTCGGCAACGAAATTGGCCACGCATCGCAAGCATTATTGTACGCAATCGCTACTTTCTTTAGGTATCCACATATACAGTTTGCTCAAACTGAACTATGGTATTTAGACAAAAACGAAAAAACAATTAAGAGTTTCACACGTGAACAAGCTATGCAATTTGTACCTAACTGGCAACGTCGTGCAATTGCCATGACTACAGCTACAGACTTTTCACCTACACCTTCTAAAGATTCGTGCAGGTGGTGCAGCTACGGCAAAGGTGAACACCCTGAATGTACATGGAGTGCAATGTAACAAGTTCAACATAGCTTACCCCCAACTGACATCTTCCCCTCAGAATGTCAGTTGGGGGATTTTTTTACTTTAAATTTAATGGAGACTACAATGATCCGTAATTTCTTATACAAGACAGCTGTGCTTATAGGGGTAGCAGCATTTATATACTTGCTATTATTCGCAGCAATGTTTGCGTGGGTATTTGGAGTTACCGCAGGTTGTATAAGCGCCTTATATGTAAGATATCAACTAAAAAAAGACAAAACATGATACATACAATTATAAATATAATAACCGCAGTAGAAATATTTAAAGCGTTAAAAAAAATAATCAGGCATAAGAAAATGGAAATGGTATATGTAAAAGACGGTAAAACCATTAAATATAAAATAGTAACTAACCCGCCAGACGCAGCATACTGGAGTACGCACAGATTAAAGAAATCAGAAATAAAATTGATTACCAAATACGACCGCTCTACTGCAGCAACTATACGACAGGAAATCTTAGATGACATTATCACCAGAGAACCTAATCCCACTCGTAAACTTACGCCCCCCAACAACCCGTTACCGAAAGGGCGTAAAGCCGCCAAACGAACGCATGTTAAAACGCGGAAAACAAAACAAAAAACTAGGCGATAAAATTAGCGTAAAGATGTGGAAAGGCATGACAATGTATTCTCTAACCTTAGAAGAACGCGCTACGTGCCCAACTGATTGCGAACAATGGGACAACTGTTACGGCGACAACATGCCATTTGCACACAGATTTGACCACACTGCCCCTGACTTTATAGCTACTTTAGAGCAACAGTTATACCTGTTAAACAAAAAACACACAGAAGGTTTTGTAGTACGGTTGCATGTACTAGGCGACTTCTATAACAGCAAATACGTATCAGCTTGGGAAACATGGCTCAATAAGTTTAATAATCTAAATATATTTGGATACACCCACCACCGACTATCTAGCCAATTAGGCACGGATATAGACAAATTAAACCAAAAATACACAAACAGATTCCGTATTCGTTTTTCAGACGACACTACTACTGACTTTTCAGCCCACGTTAATGACTATTCAAAAGGCATAATGTGTCCAGAACAAGAAGGTAAAACAGACAGCTGCGCAACATGTGGCTATTGCTGGAGCAGCGAACAACCTGTAATATTTATTGAGCACTAATAGAAGACGTGCTACTATCTATAACTATCAAAGAGTGATACCCGTATGCATGAAGCGTTCGAACATCAAGCCGCAACTTCGAAATTCATTGTCGATAACCCTAGAGTGCTGGTCACATCTGACCCCGGCACAGGCAAAACTCGCAGTGTAATTGATGCCTTTGTTACTAGAGGTGACAACCGCATGCTTGTATTAGCACCACTGTCTATTCTTGGTGCTAGTTGGGGCGATGACATTAAAAAGTTTGCTCCTCAACTATCCTATGAAATTGCATATGCAAAAAATAGAGAAAAAGCATTCGCATCTGACGCACGTGTAATTATAACTAACCACGACGCAGTAAAATGGTTAGCTAAAAACCCTAAAGCGCTAAAAGGCTTTACTACTATTTGCATAGATGAGTTCACTGCTTTCAAAAATAAAAGTTCTCAACGTAGTAAAGCAGCGTTAAAAATAGCTAAAAATTTCGATTACCGGATAGCTATGTCAGGCACTCCTAACTCTAATACAATATTAGACATCTGGCATCCGACATTGATAGTTGACGACGGAGAACGGTTAGGTCACAGATTCTATTCGTTTAGGTCATCTGTCTGTACTTCACGGTTCAATGGCTTTGCTAATGAATGGGTAGACAGGGACGACGCACAAGACTTAGTAGCTACTGCACTTGTAGATATTAATATACGCTACAAGTTAGAAGACTGTATTAGTATGCCAGAACAAACAACTAATACACTGCAGGTAGACCTTCCGCCTAAGATACTTAAAGATTATAAAACTCTAGCAGCAGACAACGTTTTATATACCGGAGCCACAACTATTAATGCTCTTCACGCAGGAGCAAAAGTCAAAAAGCTTCTGCAATTGTGTACTGGTGCAGTATACGATGAAAACGGAGACACCCAAGGTATACACTCAGCTCGATACGACTTAGTAATGCAGCTAGTTGACGAGCGCGACCATTCTTTAGTTGCTTTCAACTGGAAGCACGAACGTGATCAACTGATAGCACTAGCTGATAAAATGGGTATCAAGTATGGAGTTATTGATGGATCTACACCAGCTGCCAAACGAAAAGATGTTGTAGATAAAATGCAAGCTGGGCAACTCAAAGTTGTCTTCTGTCACCCGCAAAGTGCTGGGCATGGCTTAACAATGACTAAGGCTACTACTATTATTTGGTCATCGCCGACTTACAACTCAGAGCATTACGTGCAGTTTAACCGACGTATATACCGAGCGGGCCAAAAAAAGAAAACAGAAATTATTCATATAGCTGCTAGAGAAACATGGGAGCCAGACGTGTATAAAAAACTAGCAAGTAAAGTCGCTAAAATGGACGAACTACTAGATGTATTAAAACAACTACACACCAACACCGGAGAATCATAATGACTTGCAACGAAGACTCAACAGTAAATGCTCTCATTGCGTCACGCGCTGAAATTAAAAGCGAAATGGATGCATTAAACAGGACGATAAAAGATTTGCGTAAGGACCAAGATTTAATCGATGTCTTACTGCTCAAGAAGATGGATGCGGAAGGTTTGTCTCGCACTGCGAATGGCGAAGCTTCTGTATCAATCAACGAGGACACTGTACCTGATGTATCAGATTGGGATGCTGTATATGCCCACATCAACGATACTCAAGACTACAGTTTAATCCAACGCCGTATGTCCTCTACGGCACTCAAAGAACTATGGAAGATGGGCCAAGACGTACCCGGTGTAAAGCCGCGTACTGTTAGGCGCATTAACTTTAGAGCTTTGTAAATATATCAATTAACCAATTAATAACTAATCAGGAATAATTAACCATGAGTGCACCAGCGTTAGCAATTAAAGATACAAAACTTCCAGCTCACCTTCAGAAAGCAGCTAAAGGCATAGGCCGAGGTAACGAAAACGTAGGTCAAGAAGTAACTATCCCACGAGTCAAACTCTTACAAAAGATGTCTGACGAAGTAGATAAGCATCATAACAACTACGTCAAAGGTTCTGAGCCGGGTGACTTTATGAATACCTTAACTCAGAAAAACTACGGCGATGCTTTGTATGGCCTTAGTATTACTTTTAAAGTAGAACACGTTGTATGGCGTGACAGAGATGCAGGCGGCGGTTTGTTAGGTTCTTTCCCTACCCATACAGCTGCCCAAGAACGCATCAATGAGCAAGACAAACCTGAAGACTACGCAATCAGTGAGACGCATACACACGTATTGCTTCTTAAAGACCCAGAGACTGGCGAGTTAGATGCGTCTCCCGTCATCATGGATTTTGCAGCTTCTAAGTTACGTGTATCTCGTAACTGGAACTCACAGATCGGGCTTAAAGGCGGCGACCGCTTTGCAGGGTTATGGAAGCTTAAATCTGTAGCAGTAGAAAACAAAATGGGCAACGCATACCTTAACCTCGAGCCTGAGTTCGTAGGTTGGTCTACAGCTGAGGATTATGCTGTAGCTGAAGCTTTATACGATCAGCATGCAACAGCCTAGTACTAATTGAACGAACACGGGTTTGTAAAATCTGTGCATCGTTCTCTTCCATCTGAACTATACAAATGGAAGATTCACGATACGTACACCGGCGGGGTTCCAGATGCATTTTATGCTGGGCCTTCCGGTGTATTGTTCGTTGAATATAAGTACATACCAAAGCTACCCGTACGAAATACAACAAAACTAAGAACAACGTTGTCCCCCATACAAATAGAATGGCTAAACAAAATGCATAAGTTTGGCTCCGCTAAAGTAGCAGTAGTTATTGGCGCGGAAGAAACTGCAGTGATACTAACTGCAGGAGAATGGAGTAACCCTCTAACTAAACAAGAGTATGTAAAACGATGTGTGCCACGAAAAAATGTAGGCGATTGGATAAAAGACCAAATAGAACAGAAGAACGTTGACAACAAATCAGCAACGCCCGACGTGGGCAAAGTATTACATATAAATGAAGGTGACGTATGAGTAACGAAAAAGAGTATAGCGTAGCTGTATGGCAACTAACCTATTACAAGGTAGACCCAGACACAGGTGACGCTCTGTGTGACGACAATGGTAAGGTCATTGAGTTCTATGTGCCCGATGAAGATTGTTCTTACATGGCTGAAAGTGTAGACATTGATGAATTAGTGGAGGTGGGCAAATGAGCAACTATCCGTATGACAGTGAGGTAGAAGACACCGAGTTCATTGCTGACGTGTTCGAGCTTGCATTCGGTGACGGTGCAATCGACAAGGGGTATAGCTACGCTGACGTATTGACACAACTACGTGAGTTCAGTGACAAAGCACTGGTGACCGATGGTCATGGCTTAACGCAAGAAGAAGTTGACACACTACTACCTAGCAAAACAGGAAGGTAGTCCTCATTAATCCTTTCAAAACAGCGTAGGGACGCCTCTCTAACGCACTAAAAAACCCTTAAATAACGCTAGAAGCAACCGCTTATGAAGCAACTACTTGCTTCTTTTACGTCCGTCTCTAACCGTGTCCTCGTTTTTTAACTCAGATTTAACAGTGTGCTCAGCCTTCTTACCCCAGTTTATTTGATCAAACTTGTTTGAAAACTCATCTATGCTTATAGAAAGCGGACGAGGCTTTGAACCTTTACCCATTATAAGTACTCTATGTCAGTTACCCAGTCAGCTGGTATTGCAGTGCAATCGCCACCCTGACTAATTTCAGAATCATCATTACTCCTTGCAAGGGTCGCCATGATTACTATCTTTTTATCATCGTGGTAAGCAAGCCATCCAACTGAGTAGCACTTAGCTAATGGCGCTTCAATACATTCTTGTAAGTCTAACCAACCGACGCCTGCTTCTTGTGCGTCTGCCCATGTAACTTTTACAATCGGGAAATCTACCTGCATATGACCAGCCTCTATTAGTTAGGTTATAAACCCCAAAGAGCTGCGTCAAATATGTCAGACGAATCCTCTACAGGGAGTGTAGCTTTTAAACCAGTTGTGTAAGTGTGCAATGACAACGAACGTGAGCCACGGGCAACTAACATCGCTTCGTAAAGCTCTTGCAGTTGCGCGTTGTCCATGTCCAATGATGTGTTATCAGCCAATACCCACGTAACAGTACCCCCGTAACTTAAGGCGTCTTTAATGCGGGCTTCAGACTTAGAATCGCAGTCTATAGATACTGTGCCAAGACTAAACGTAACCTCAATAGGCTCTAGTTCCTTCTGATCTCGGATAGCGTTAAGCAATACTCGCTGCTTACTAATTTTATCGGCGGCAATGGTTAGTTTCATGTAGCTGTCACCGTTATTGTAGTATTTAGATAGTGCGGATGCTCAAGCAGTAAATCGTAACTACCACTTAAGTCAATAGAAAAATCAATTGAACCGGCTGTTTCAGTTTCAGATTCTCCAAGCACAGTTAACGCTGCGCCATCTGGCAAATGTGCTAAAGTAATAGTAGCAATACCGTCCGCCACTAATGTCGTGTCGGATGCAGTGTAAGGTATTTTTGTTTTTGCAGAAACCGTCAAACCATCTGCGCTGCAGAGATATGATGTATCGTATTTCCCTAAAAACAAAGCGTGATCCGGGTTAGCATAATCAGCAATATTTGAAATGACACCCTGAGTCACATACAACAACTGCTGCGTAGCTGTTGAAAATACACTTATGTAGTCGACTGCCATTACTTTTTACCCGCCATAATCATAAACTCAGTACCTTCTCCAACAGTTACCGAGTAGCTATAATAACCATCCCTAGTCCGTAGAGAAGGTGGATTTTCGTAAAACCTTGAAGTCCACGACCAAGTAGTTTTAATACCTAAACTAACTCTAACACTTTGTAGATTAGCGACACGGTTGGCGGTTGTTAAGACCGCCCATTTTGCTGAAGCGCTAAGTGTAGTAAAGGGCCTCGCATTAGTATTGTAGTCGTATGCAGCTAAAGTATGATCATCAATAGGCACCCAGCTTCCTTGATGATACTCCTCTAACACTAAAACTAAACTCCATGTGCCTTCACCTAAGTCATAATCTCCGTTCATAGGACTAAAAGCAAAACTCGTCCCAGAAGGGTAGGGAGAGTCCTTCGAGCCGCTGTAGGTAAATTGATTGAATGCAATATCATAGCTAACCGCAATAGCAACAGTTGTACTCAACTGCGCAAAAGAAAAATCAAAAGTACCCGTACTACCGATCACCAGTGATACAACCGCAGGAAGGGGGGGATAACCATCTACAGCGGGGCCTATATGAGTTAGTGCAGACGTTTGCGGCGCTATATAACCAACGCGCGGTACAAATATACTGTTATCTTCAATGTGAAAAGTCCGAACAGCTAAATTCTTTATCTTTAAACCCGTGGTATTTGTCACAGTGTCCGCAAATGATTCTATTGTGTCACTATTTACAGTTAGCTTAGAGGCATTTATTGAGCCAGCTGCAATTATATCGGAGCTTAAAGTGCCAGTAGTTATAGTGTCTGCACTAACCGTGCCAATCTGAGCAGCAGTTATAGACGCGTTTTTAATCAGCGCGTTATTTATGTAAGTTGTTCCGCTATCAATTACAAACGGCAGTATTGAATCAGAAGGGCTAGTCGTCCCTATACCGGAACCAGTGCTTGAAGGATCTATAATAGCGAACTTATCAGCTCGAACTATAAATGCGGAAGACGGAGTAGCATTAGCGTTAGTAGTCGCCAAACCAAAACCACTTACGTGCCCGTTTGTATCTATCTTAACTGAGTACTGCCCCATCAAACCGGACGTCGTCGCACTGGTCTGGACAGTAGTATTAAGAGCGGTGAGTTGTGTAGTTTGACTAGCGACAACAGTATCTATATCTGCACTAACTTCATTCACGGAACGTATAGAACTCGTAAGTGAAGAACTAGTTGGGCCTAAGTACTTCCAGTAGTTAGTGTCATTTAAAGGCTTATTTGTAGTTGTATCAGCTATACAAACATAACGTCGCCCATCATATGACCAAGCTCGCCCAAGACCGCCGCCAGATAATACTTCAGTTACTGTTACTTCTTTGACATAAAGCGGGTTAGTACCGTTGCCCGACCAGTTTAAAATATTTAGAGAAGCAAAGTTATAAGTGGAAGAAGCGTTAAAGTCAAAAGTACACCTCACCCAATCTTCGCCAATATCAGCATTTTCGAGATTGACATGTGGGACTAAAGTGCCAGTGGTATTAGGAACTAGATAACGCTCGTTGTTCATTGTAGCTTGATTGTTCTTCTGCTGCATAAGCAGACGGTTCGGGTTAGTATTCGCAGTAGATAAAAAACCGTTTCCAGTAGTATCGTTGCTTATATACAACTTACCCGCAGTTAAAGAATTAGTTCTATATATACGTACATATAAACCGCTACCCCTATATGCAGTACCGTTTTTTATAGACATCGATATTCTATAGTTTGCGGAATTAACAGTTCTGAACGCTTCGAAAGCAAGCCCCGTCATATTATCTGTCGTACTAAGCATTTTTAGGGATGCTTCTACAGGATCGTAGGTAAGAGATACGTTAGAGTTTGAGTCTATGTCGTAAGAAGGTACACAAGCTTGCAACATTCCAGCTTGGACATAATCGTCCACTTGATAAGATGTACTAGTAGAGTCGTGATCCCATACAGGAGACTCGCCACTTATAGATGCAGTAATATTAGTAAGTGTACTAGCTGCAGCAGTAGCAGAACCAGCTGCATTAGTTTCACTTTGAGCAGCGGCTTCTTTATGATTAAAAGCAGTACTAGAGTAACCTGAAGCTAAACCTGCTTGTGTAGTAGCATCAGAAGCAGCACTAGTAGCTAACCCCTCGCTAGTAGAAGCAGTAGAAGCAGAACCAGCTGCATTAGTTTCACTTTGAGCAGCGGCTTCTTTATGGTTAAAAGCAGTAGTAGCGTAACCAGAAG
>Ga0187219_1000405_pt1 | contig 20670 bp, 20 predicted proteins | sample 13SPOviralmetaG_FD_130162 | JGI IMG/M metagenome (GOLD analysis project Ga0187219, IMG submission 130162) | Marine viral communities from the oligotrophic San Pedro Time Series (SPOT) site, San Pedro Channel, CA, USA - 13 SPOT_SRF_2010-07-21... | ecosystem: Environmental > Aquatic > Marine >... | reverse complement strand
TAATTTACTCGGGTGCAGCACAAGGATGGATATTAATAGGAGTCGAAGGTACGGCAGCATAAGAATAAGTAAATAAAGTAATATGACAAATTTTTCAAGTTTTTTTCCTGCAGCAGGTGGTGGTGGAGGTTTTACCAAGATGAATAAGTATTCAACTAGTAGAGCATTAGATGATGCAACTCATAAATTGAAGCCAGATGTTTCTGGTAGAGTTGGAGTAGCAATTAGTGGTGGAGGTCAAACTTCTTTTCAATGGTATGCAGATATCCCAAGTGGTGCTAGCACTGCTGAGCCTCAAAATGCTTTGGTAGGATTCACATTCGACATAGGATATGGCACACAAACAGTCACTGCAAATGCAGGTGCTGTTTTTAATACGAACCAATTAGTGAGCTTTACTCCTGCCGTAGCAGGTAATGTTTCGGCGAATTCAGTTTGTGACTTAGTTGCTCCAACAAATTTCACAGTAAACCCTGCAAATGATTTAGGATTGTCTGATGGAGATAGTATTGGGTATATGTTAGTTGGTTCGGGAGGTCAAATAGACGGCGCAGGAGGTAAAGGAGGTAAAGTTTTACAAGGTACTGCCATAATATCAAATGCATCAACAAATTTAATTTTAACTATTGGATCGGGTAACCAAGTTGCTTCAACAATAACAGGAGGATTGACTTTAACAAGTGCAAACGGATTTAATGAAGCAGGTGCACCTGATCACGGAAACAAATCAGCTTTATCAGGTATTATTGGTTATGGTATGGGTGGTGGTAAGGATAATTCTGATCTTAGACCTAAAGGAAGTAGTGGTCACGGATGGGGCGTAGGTTCTTATGATTCCACAAACAGTCCTGGTGACGGAGCAATATTAATATTTCACTAAAAAATAAAAAAATGTATTATAGAATTATAAATGGAATAGCTGAAAGTAAACAATTAGACATCAATGGTTTTGATGGAGTTTGGGCAGCAGCAGAAGAAGGTTTTGGAGAAGGTGATTTATGGAATGAAGATGATGGATGGAGTCACCCTGTAAAAACAACTGAAGAACTTGAAGCTGAAGCTAGATTGTGGAGGGATTTAGAACTTCAATCAACTGACTTTATAATTCCTTTAACCGACTACCCGAACAGAGATGCTTGGATAACATATAGACAAGAACTAAGAGATTGGACTGACACAAGTAACTTTCCTGCTACAAAACCTACAAAACCTTAAAAAATGGCAATAACTAAAGTAACAAATAGCGTATTAACAGACGGAGCGGTTCACACAGCAAGTTTAGCTGCTGATTCTGTTAATGGAACAAAAATAGCAAATAATGCTGTAGATTCAGAACATATAACGAGTGGTGCTATTGATACAGCTCATATAGCAGATTCTCAAATAACAACAGCAAAGATCGCTGATGATGCCGTTACAACAGCAAAAGTTTTAGATGCTAACGTAACTACTGCTAAGATTGCTGATGCAAATATAACTACAGCAAAACTTGCCGACGATGCGGTTACTGCTGCTAAATTGGCTGGTGATGTTGCAGGAACAGGTCTTACCTCTACAAATGGTGTTCTAAGCGTGAATGCAACGGGCGCTTCTGGATTACAAGACGGTGCTGTTTCAACAGCAAAGATTGCTGACGATGCGGTAACACTTGATAAAATAGCAGACGCTGTTTTTGTAACTGAATCAGAAGGAATAGGATCTAATGATAATGACACTACTCTACCTACCTCAGCAGCGGTGAAAGATTACGTAGACGGACAAGGTATTGCAGCTCTTACAGCTAGTGACGGAAACTTTGTTGTAGGAAATGGCTCTGCATTTGTAGTAGAAAGCGGATCAACTGCAAGAGACTCCATAGGTCTAGGAACTTCTGGACACATACAATTTCACTGTTTAGGAGTTGGGCAGGCTGCATCAACAAATAACGGTCAGATAGATGCAACAACTTTATATGCTAGTGCTAACATCGGAAAAGATTCGGGTGATTATATAACTTGGACTACTGACACACAGATGGATTTCTATGTCAATGGATCAAATGAAATGAGACTTGAGGCTGATGGAGATCTACATGTAGATGGTGATGTGATTGCAGCAAGTACAACTGTAGCTTCAGATGAAAGACTAAAGGAAAATATAAAACCAATATTTGGTGCATTAGAAGCTGTAAGTAAAATTAAAGGCGTTGACTTCAATTGGAAAAAAGATGGATCAAAAAGCTCTGGTGTGATTGCACAAGATATTCAAAAAATCATGCCTCATCTAGTAAAAGAGGTCAAATCTCTTGACTCTGATGATAGTCATTTGACAGTTGACTACAACGGATTGATAGGTTTGCTGATTGAGTCTGTAAAAACATTGAGTGAAAAAGTAGAAAAATTAGAAGACAACTAACAAATGCCGATAACTGATAACGGACAAATAGCACTTATTGCTGACATTGAAGCAGAGTTTGACCAAACAGGGTCAACCGATATCAGCCTCACTACAGCGAGAGATGATGCAGGACTATCAGATGGACAAGTTGCTATGACGGACTTCTATGGATTATCTGATGCAGTATCTCCCGCAGTTACTACTAGCACTAGCAGCAGCATCACATCAAGTTCAATGCAAGCAAATGGTAATGTGACAAGCGATGGAGGTGGTACTATATCCTCAAGAGGATTCTATTTTGGTACGAGTTCAACATACACGAACAATACTAAATACACAGTAAGTGGAACAACAGGAAGTTTCAGTAATAATTTTACAGGATTATCACAGGGGACAGCTTACTATTCAACTGCATTTGTAGTGAATCAAGTAGGAGAATCCGTAGGTGTCACTAGGTCAAGTTCTACAACAGTTCCTGCTATTGTCAGCTCAGCAAGTATCAGTGTTTCAGCTTGGAGTGGTAGTGGATATCATGGACAATCTTTGCCTGTTAATTACGCGAGATGTGGATTTAGTTCGGGTTCTGCTCCATCGGGTGGAATTACTGTGACAGGGTATGGTTATGGTTCGGGAATTACCAATATCAACAGATGGTGGGAAGATGGTTGGAGTGGTTACAATAACCAATCTAATTCTATTAGTTCTGGTCAAAATCTAAATGGCAAAGGATTGCGTGTAAGTATAAACCAGACAACTTACATTACCCCTTCAAGGTATATTGGTCATTATTGTAATTTTTCATCTTCTGGCTACTCTTCTGGGAACATAACTACACACACTTGCCTTATAAACACAAACTAAAAAAAAATGGCTTTAACAGGAAATTGCTCAAACACAGTATATACAACACATCCAACAGATGTAGAAGAACAAACTATAACCCATAGCGATGGTACAACTGAGGTAGTTGAAACTCCTGTGAGAATAGCTAATGTTTCTCAATATACAGATGTATATTTATTTGTCAAGCAGGTAGAAATATTTACTCATTTTCTAAATAATGTAAAGTATTTAAGTGTTAACTATCAATACGCAGCGTACACAGATGTAGAGACTAGGAATACAGATCAAGAGAACTATCTATTCTGGCAAACAGGGCAACTAGAAACACACGATCATAAGACAAATTTGTATTCTCAAATTTATGATGAAATAATCACTTTAGATGGACTAACAGATTTAGAGTCTGACAATTAAAAATGGAAAAAGTGTATTTAAATAGCATAAAAAACAATTAAAAAATGGCATTAATAGGAAACTGCACACATACAGTCTATACGGTTCACGAAACTGAAACTATAACAGAAACAGTTACGCAGCCCGATGGAACAACTGAAACAGTGGAAAGATCTGTTGTATTAGAAAATGATACTGATTATAACGATGTGTATTTATGTATTACAAAAGTAGATAACATAAATTTTTGGTTTCAAAACCACTCTCCAAAAGTAATACTGTACCAATATGCAGCATACGCAGATGCAGAAACTAGAAATGCAGATAAAGAAAATTTTTTGTTTAGAGGCGATGGACAACTAATCAATTATGATTATGATGCAAATCTCTATGCACAAATCTATAATGACATAAAATTAATACAAGGGTACAGCAATCTAATAAAAGACTAAATTATGCCAATCACAGGAAGTGGACAAATAGCACTAATTGCTGATATCGAAGCAGAGTTTGATCAAACAGGGTCAACTGATATTAGCCTCACTACAGCAAGAGATGATGCTAGTCTATCAGATGGACAAGTTTCAATGACAGATTTTTATGGATTATCTGATGCAGTTGCACCTACTGTTAGTACATACTCATCCACTAGCATTACATCTTCATCAATGAATATAAGGGGGAATGTTTCTTCAGATGGAGGTGCTACTATCACAGAGAGGGGTTTTTATTTCGGTACATCTACAACTGCAACAAACAATACAAAATACACTGTGAGTGGAACTACAGGAAATTTAAATAGGAGCATGACAGGGTTAAATTCTAGCACAACCTATTATGTCTTTGCATACGCAACAAATTCAGCAGGAACAACAATTGCATCAATGGTAACAGTTGCGACTTCAGCTCCTGCAAGACCTTATCCCTGGCAAAGATCAAGTAACTCAGCAGGACAAGATTGTTATTACTATTTCAGTGGTGGTGGACAGGGCAGAATTTCAGCAAGTAGTGATGGAAATGTAACTTTTGGTAGCTGTGGTGGTTCAGGATTATCTAATAATGGTGATTTTTATGCTGAGGCATCAAATGGTCGAGCTAGAGGTGTAGTACACACAACACACATTGGAACAGGATATCCTTCTGGCTGTAAGGTTGATGGATATTATTACAGTAGAACAATCTGTATTTCGTTACCTGCGACAGGTGGGTACGCAGCAGGAGGATTTTGCACATCTTGGTAATATTATATGGAAGATCTAAAGACATACGGATTAACATTTTTACTGTTTTTGCTTACAACAGTAGGTGTTTTTTCACAAAAAAATGAATCTCATATCGCAACTTCACCTACGAAAAGAATGAAAGTTGTTTTTTATTCTAATGAAAAACCTGTAATTTCGGGTCAAGTTGTTGTTGTTGATGGAGTTTTAATTAATGACGGTTTGTTTGTGATGTACAAGGAAAATGGATTTATACGCCAAACAGTTCATTATAAAATGGGCAAGATAGTTAAGGTCACAAACTTTACCGAAGAAAATAAAATATAAATGAATTACATAAGAAAAATATCTGTAGGAGCAGACTACAAGAATGCTATGCACTATATAGTTAATCAAGGGGTTTTAGGAGGGTCATATACAATAAGCGATATAGCTCAAGAGCAAGAAGGATTTAGTGTTTGGGTTAAAAAAAACGACGAGTCTGTAAAATGGAAAGAGTTTAAGGATATTCCAGTAGTAGTTGAATACAACATAAATCTAATATGAATCCAAGATGGGATTACTTGGTGACTCCTTTAGGAAGAGAGTACAAAAACACAAAAAAAATAGCCAACCAGGAGTTCACGATAAACACATCAATAGAGGATGCGAGTTTTGTAAACCGAATGGGTATTGTAAATGCGATTCCGATTGGTGGAGAGATACCAGTTGGTAGTATAGTAGTTGTTCATCATAATGTTTTTAGAACCTATCTTGATATGAAGGGCAAAAAAAGAAAAAGTAACGAATACTTTAGGGATGGTCAATATTTAGTTCATCCTGATAAAATATATATGTACGATAACGGAGATGGATGGAAAACGACTAAAGAATATTGCTTTGTATCTCCTCTTGACTATATTCAAGATGGTGAGATATATAGATCTGACAAAAAAAAGGAAGAGCACGTGGGACTTATAAAACATAGCTCAGTATATACTGAAGGAACAAAAATTGGTTTTACTAGAAATTCTGAATATGAGTTTGTTATAGATGACGAAAAAATATATAGAATGAAAAATTCGGATATTTGTATTAAATTATGTTAATATGCCTGACGCTTTTATAAAAAATAATTTATCAATAGTTGTTTCTTTTGTGGTTGCTGTATTTGCCGCAGGAGGTATATTCGCTGAGTTTACTGCTTTGAAAGATGAAATTCATCTAGTTCATGAAAGATTAGATGAAAAGATTTTAGTCATTAGCAATATGGAAAGTCGTATATTGGAGTTGGAAAAAAAGTCTGAATACGAAAGAGGACTTTTAGAAGCTAAGAAAGAATGAAAGAAGAATATTGGGTTACAACAGGAACTTGGGAGGGCTACTACTTTACTTATACTTATTTAAATGAGTGACACTCAAGAAACAATATTAAGGGTAATATTAGCTGGAGAAAGGGCTGTTGAAGAATTAATAAAGGTTGCTCAAGAAGAAATAATTACAGGTAAACCAGATGATGATTTAGCTGCCGATAGATTAAAAAACGCAGCAGCAACGAAGAAGCTTGCTATATTTGATGCCTTTGAAATATTACAGCGTATTGAAAATGAAAGAGAAAAATTAAATGGCGAAGATCAGACTAAAGACGGCAAAGGAAAAGATAAAGGATTCCAAAGCTTCGCAGAGTCTAGGGGACGAAAGTCTTGAGCTATGCAAGGTTGTCTCTCATATTGATAGTAAAACTAGAGACAAACTAAACAAAAAGAAAGCTTGGGACTATGGATACAACAGCGAACATGATGTTATTGTCATATCTAAGTCTGGGCAAATAGGTGATGTTGTTGAGATACAAAATTTAAAAATAGCACTACCTTTGCAGCCGAAAAACATTTTCTCTAGAGACAAGACGGATGCAGAACAATACTGGGAACCTTTCGAAATCCCAAAAGAACTTAAAAAAATTAAGACCATATTCCAGTGGAACGACTACCCGTCTGCATTCAAAGAGAGTTGGGTTGATTACATTGAAGATGAGTTTGAAAGAAGAGAAAATGGTTTTTGGTTTAAAAACAACGGCAATCCTACTTATATTACTGGTTCTCATTACATGTACTTGCAGTGGACCAAGATTGATGTTGGGCTCCCTGAGTTCAGAGAGTCTAATAGAGTATTCTATATTTTCTGGGAAGCGTGTAAAGCCGACACTAGGTGTTACGGAATGTGCTATCTTAAAAACAGAAGGTCTGGTTTCTCCTTTATGTCTTCAGCAGAATCCGTTGCTCAAGCGACAATTACTTCAGACGCACGGTTTGGGATACTGTCCAAATCAGGAGCTGATGCTAAAAAAATGTTTACAGACAAGGTCGTACCGATATCCGTCAACTATCCCTTCTTCTTTAAACCAATACAAGACGGAATGGACAAACCCAAGACAGAGCTCGCCTACAGGGTCCCAGCATCAAAGCTTACTAGAAAATCGATTCAAGAAACAGAACAACAAGAAGAACTCGCAGGTCTTGACACAACAATTGATTGGAAAAATACAGGCGACAATTCCTATGACGGTGAGAAACTCCGACTGCTTGTTCATGATGAGTCTGGAAAATGGGAACGTCCAGATAACATCCTCAACAGTTGGCGTGTCACTAAAACTTGTCTCAGACTAGGGAGAAGAGTGATTGGTAAGTGTATGATGGGATCCACCTCTAATTCACTTGACAAAGGTGGAAGTAATTTTAAGAGATTATATATGGACTCTGATGTGACTCAGAGAAATGCTAATGGTCAAACTAAAAGTGGCATGTATAGTTTATTTATACCAATGGAATGGAACTTCGAGGGTTTTTTAAATCATCACGGTCACCCAGTTTTTAGAAAGCCAAATAAGCCTATTTTAGACGCTTATGGAGACACAATAGATGGAGGGGTAATAGACTACTGGGAAAATGAAGTAGAGAGCCTAAGAAGTGATTCTGATGCTCTTAATGAGTTTTATAGGCAGTTTCCTAGAACAGAAGGTCACGCTTTTAGGGATGAGGCAAAAAATAGTCTATTTAATCTAACAAAAATATATGAGCAAATAGATTTTAATGACGGGCTTCAAAGGCAAAGAGTTGTTCAAAGAGGAGGTTTTCATTGGAAAAACGGGATAAAAGATTCAGAGGTTGTGTGGACACCAGAAAAAAACGGAAGGTTTTATGTTTCTTGGATACCTCCTTTTGAGTTAAGAAACAGGGTTATAAATAAAAATGGATTTAAATATCCTGGTAATGAGCATATAGGGGCTTTTGGTTGTGACTCATATGATATATCTGGAACTGTTGGAGGTGGAGGTTCTAATGGAGCTCTTCATGGATACTGTAGACCAAACCTAGATGGACCTTCAAATACTTTCTTTTTAGAATATATATATAGACCTCAAACTGCTGAGTTATTTTACGAAGACGTATTGATGGCTATGGTTTTTTACGGCATGCCAATATTAGCAGAGAACAACAAACCAAGACTTCTTTATCATATAAAAAACAGAGGGTATAGAAAGTGGAGTATAAACAGACCAGATAAGAATAAAAATGATCTATCAAAGGCAGAAAAAGAACTTGGAGGAATACCCTCTTCGCCTTCGGTTATATCTATACACGCTGAAGCAATTGAAACCTATATAGAGGAGCGAGTTGGCTTCAACGATGAAGGCACTGGAAACATGTATTTTTCAAGAACTTTACTAGATTGGGCAAACTATGATATAAATAAAAGAACGAAGTTTGATGCAACGGTTAGCTCTGGTTTAGCGATCATGGCAACTCAAAAGTATGTAGTTAAGCCTCAGAAAAATAATACGGAAATAAATGTTAACTTTGCAAGATATAATAATAGCGGATCAGTTAGCACTATTATAAAGTAAACGCATGCAGAATTCTTCTACGAATTACATTATAGGATTTCCAAACCAATTAGCGTCCGATGCCGAGAAAGCGTCAGAAGAATATGGGCTAATGGTTGGAAGAGCCATCGAATCTGAATGGTTCAGAAAAGAAGGTGGACAATCAAGGTTTTATAACAACAGAGACACTTACCATAAACTGCGAACTTACGCAATGGGGGAGCAGTCAGTTAGAAAATATAAAAACGAACTAGCTGTTAATGGAGATATATCTTATCTAAATTTAGATTGGACTCCAGTTCCAATAATACCAAAGTTTGTAGATATTGTTGTTAATGGGATTTCAAATCGTTTGTTTGATGTAAAGGCTGATTCGGTTGACCCTGTATCCTCTAACAAGAAAGCAATGTACAAAAATCGCATTCAAACAGAAATGCGAAACAAAGAGGATTTTGAGGAAATTGGAGCTATGCTAGGAAAAAGCATGTTTAGCTCTAATCCAGACACGCTACCAGAAACAGACGACGAGCTTGAGCTTCATATGCAGATAGATTACAAGGATGACATAGAGATTGCCGAAGAAAAAGCAATTGAGACAACCTTAAAATATAACAACTACGAATTGACTAAAAAAAGAATTGATGAGGATGCAACGGTGCTAGGTATATCTGCTGTAAAACATTCCTTTAATACTCATGAAGGCATTCGTGTTGAATACGTTGATCCTTCTGACCTAGTATACAGCCCTACTGAAGATCCTTATTTCGAGGACTGTTATTACTTTGGAGAAGTGAAAAATGTAAACATAACTGAAATAAAAAAAATAAATCCTAATTTAACGCAATCTGAGATAGATGAAATAGCTAAATCATCTTCTAAGTTCGATGCCTATCAAGGCATGCGTGGAGGTTATAAGACTGACACATTTGACTACAATACAGCAACATTGTTGTATTTCTGTTATAAGACTGACAAGAATATCGTATACAAGAAAAAGAAAAACGCCTATGGAGGCGAAAAAGTACTTAAAAAGGACGATCAATTCAACCCACCAAAAACAGAACAAGCACGTTTTGAAAAATTATCTAAAAGAATTGACGTATGGTACGAAGGTGTACTTGTATTAGGAACAAACAAGATATTGAAGTGGGAGGTGATGAAAAACATGGTGAGACCAAAGAGCTCGATAGAGAAGGTGTACGCCCCGTTTATTGTCAGTGCACCAAAAATGTACAGGGGTCAGATTGATTCTCTTGTCAAAAGAATGATTCCATTCGCTGATCAGATACAGCTATTGCATTTAAAACTGCAACAAGTTGCATCTAAGATGATACCAGATGGGGTTTTTATTGACATCGATGGTCTATCATCTGTGAATTTAGGTAATGGAAATACCTATTCTCCCCAAGAGGCTCTGAACCTTTATTTTCAAACAGGATCAGTAATTGGAAGAAGCTACACAGAAGAAGGGGAGTTTAATAATGGAAAAGTCCCTATTCAAGAGCTAACTTCTTCGGGAGCAAACTCAAAAATATCTTCTTTAATAAACATGTACAATTACAACCTAAACCTATTAAGGGGCGTAACTGGACTTAACGAAGCAAGAGATGGCTCAACGCCTGATCCAAACGCACTAGTTGGCGTTCAAAAATTAGCAGCCTTAAATTCAAACACTGCGACAAGACATATATTAAAGTCAGGTATTTTTACAACACAACGAATTGCTGAGTGCGTGGGATACAGAATTTCAGATATACTTGAATATTCTACCATGAAAGAAGATTTCGTAAAAAGTATTGGAAGACACAGCGTCGATATACTAAATGAAATAAAGGAGCTTCATTTACATGATTTTGGAATATACATAGAGCTTCATCCTGATGAGGAAGAAAGACAAATGTTAGAGCAAAACATACAAACCTCCTTGTCTGCTGGTAAAATAGACATTGATGATGCTATTGATATAAGAAGCGTAAAGAACGTAAAAATAGCATCTCAGTTATTGAAGGTTAGAAAAAGACGAAAAGAAAAGCTTGACAACAAACGTCAGCAAGAAAACATTGCGCTTCAAGCAGAAGCTAATCAGCAAGCTTCACTCACAGCTGAACAAGGAAAACAACAGACTGCTTTAGCTAAAATGGAAGCAGAAGCTAAAATAAAGCAGCTAGAGTCTGAGTTAGAAATGAAGAGAATGCAGCAAGAGTTTCTTCTTAAGTCAGAGCTTATTAAAATGCAAAAGGGCATAGAAAGTCAAATAAAGTCTTCCGAGCTACAAATGCAGCAGGAAAAAGACAGATACAAAGAAGACAGGAAAGACAAGAGAACAGCTAAGCAAGCATCTCAACAGTCAAAGCTAATACAGCAAAGAAAACAAGACTTAGATCCTATAGACTTTGATGGTCAAGATTCATTAGGCTCAGGTATGAGTGGGATCGTGGGTGTTGATTAATTTTATAATTTTGCAATACAATTTAATTTAATAATATGGAATGGAAAGTAAGGGCGTTGGATGACGATGGGAATCCTATTGAGCCAAAACAAAAAGAGCAACCAGAGGTTCAAGAAGAGCCAAAAGAAGTTGACAATCAAGAAGTAAAAGAAGAAATAACAGATAACAACAAAGAAGATGATGTATCACAGCAAGAAGAAGTCGTCAGCGAGCAAGTCGAAGAGCAAGCCCAAGACGTACAAGAAGAAAAGCAAGAAGTAGAGCAAAAAGTAGAAAAGCCCTATGAGCTTGATGATAACAGCATTTTAAGTTATCTAAAAGATAGACACAACCTTGAGGTTGAGTCAATAGAAGTTCTTAAAAATACTGAAAAAAAACAAGAGCAATCTTTGCCTGAAGAAATTGCAGAGTTTATGAAGTTTCAAAAGGAAACTGGACGTTCCTTTGAAGACTACGCAAAACTGCAACAGGATTGGTCAAAAGTAGATGAGACAACACGCTTGCGAGAATACTACAAGCAAACAAAACCTCATTTAGATATAGACGAGATTGATTATCTAATAACAGAAGAATACAGCTATGATGCTGATATTGATGATGAAAAAGATATCAAAAAGAAAAAGATTGCTTATAAAGAGGAATTATATAAGGCTACAAGTCACTTTGAAGGACTGAAGGAAAAGTATAAGGCACCGCTTGAGTCAAGAGATGCTAATCTTCCAGATGAATACAAAGAAGCTTTTAGTTTTTATAATGAATACAGAGAACAGTCGGAAAAGGGTCAAAAGGCTCAAGAGGAACGCTCACGTATTTTTGCAGAAAAGACAAACGATCTTTTTTCTAATGATTTCAAAGGTTTTGAATTCACAGCTGGGGAAAAGAAACAAGTCTACAAGCCGAATGATGTAGTGAAGGTTAAAGAGGTTCAATCAGATATAAACAACTTTTTTAATCAGCACCTAGATGAAAACGGTTCTGTTAAAGATATAAACAAGTATCACAAGGCTTTGTATGCTGCGCAAAATGCGGATGCAATATTTAAGTTCGCATACGAACAAGGTAAGGCTGATGCAACTAACGGGATTGTCAAGGAAACAAAAAATATTGACATGGATGTTAGGCAAAATATGCAGACAGAAAGTAGTGGTATTAAATTTAGAGCCCTCGAAAATGATGACACGTTCTCTTTTAAAATTAAAAAAAGATAATTAATCATTAAAAACTATTTACCATGAGTGTAACTATGAGTGGTGTTGGTGGAGCATTAACCCCAGCGCCAAGTAAATCGACATTGTCGAGCAATTATTTAGGGTCATCTATTGAGTTTACTTCTCAATATTTACCTGATGTTTATGAAGCTGAATTTGAAAAGTATGGAAATCGTTCTGTATCTTCTTTTTTAAGAATGGTAGGAGCTGAGATGCCTTTCCAATCTGACGTAATCCAATGGTCAGAGCAAGGAAGACTACACTTAGCCGTGTCTGGAGCGACTCGTTCTGCTGATGTTATTACATCAAACGGACACCCTTTCCGTGTAAACCAAACAGTTATTGTTTCTGATGGAACTGACCAAGAGAAAGCAATCATTACTGCTACTACAACTAATACGTTTACTGTAGCATCTTATGAAAATGCTAACCTTGCAAGTGCCATCGCAACTACTGGGTTAAAAGTATTTGCGTTTGGTTCTGAATTCAAAAAAGGAACTAACGGAATGAGTGGTTCTCTAGAGGCACCAAAAGACATCCAAACTAACAACCCAATTATCATTAAAGATAAGTACGAGGTTAATGGTTCTGACTTAGCTCAGATCGGATGGATTGAAGTGACTACTGAGAATGGTGCTACTGGATACCTTTGGTATTTAAAATCAGAGCATGAAACTCGTTTACGTTTCGAAGACTATATGGAGCTTTCTTTAATTGAAGGTCGTCCTGCTGCTGGTTCATCTGGCGCAGAGTCTGCTGGATACAAAGGAACAAAAGGTTTATTCTATGAACTAGACAACAGAGGTAACATCTCAACAGGATCTATCGCTGCTCGTACAGACATTGAAGAAATCATCAAAGTTCTAGATAAAGAAGGAGCTATTCAAGAAAACGTTCTTTTCGTTAACAGAACTAAATCATTTGAAATTGATACAGTACTAGCTGCACAAAACAACAGCGGTGCTTCTACAAGTTCTTATGGTTTATTTGATAACGACGAGAGCATGGCTATTAGCTTAGGTTTTCAAGGATTTAACTTAGGATATGACTTCTACAAAACTGACTGGAAATACTTAAACGATCCAACTACAGGAGCATTAACTTCTGCTGTTGATGGTGTATTAGTGCCCGCTGGTACTACTACTATCTACGATCAAGTTTTAGGTAAAAACGCAGTTAGACCTTTCTTACATGTAAAATATAGAAAGTCAGAAGCTGAAGATCGTAAGTACAAGTCTTGGGTAACTGGTTCTGCTGGTACAGCTGGAATGAGTAGTGACCTAGATGCAATGCAAGTTCATTTCTTAAGTGAAAGAGCGCTTTGCGTACACGGTGCAAACAACTTCGTTATCATGAAGTAATATTAATTGGGGGATAGGACTCCTGTCCCCCTTTTTTTTAATCTAATTAAATCTTAATAAAATGACTAAAGATGCTATGGTGTCCCAGCCAAAATGGGAAATAAAAGATAGAGTATATGTTTTAACAGAAGGCAAAACGCCAGTAAACTATATTCTTAGATCAAGACATCACTTAAACAAGCCTTTACAATATTTTGACGGAAATATATCTAGATCGCTTAGATATGCTTCTAATCAAACTTCTGTTTTTGAAGACGAGCAACATGGAGACGTAACTCTTCCTGCTATTATTTTTAGAGATGGAAAGCTTGTTGTACCAAAAGAACAGGTGATATTGCAAAAATTCTTATCTCTATACCACCCAGACAAAGATGGTGAGTATATAGAGTTTGATCCAAGTAGAGAAGCAGAAAAAGACATTGACACTTTAAAAGAAACTTTAGAGGCACAAAACCTTGTCCTAGAAATGGACATAGAGGACTTAGAGGCAATAGCTAGAATCTGTCTTCGTGATCAAGGAAATGTTTCTGAAATGACTTCGAAGGAAATCAAGAGAGATATGCTTTTGTATGCGTCTAGAAATCCAAGAGAGGTTGTAGAATTGTCAGAAGATGAAAATGTAAAGCTTAGAAATGTTGCGGTTCGTGCAGTTGAAATGGGCATTATATTTATCAAAGACGACAATAGAACTGTATGCTGGAACAACAACACAAAGGACAAAATAATAACAGCTCCTTACGGTGAAAATGTTTATTCAGCTTTAGCTTCCTTCTTCAAAACGGACGATGGACTTGATGTTTTACAAGGGATTACAAATAAGCTGTAGTTCTTCCCACCTACCACTACAGCTCAAGGAGGGGTCGTCTTAACGGCTCCTCTTTTTTTTGTATTTTTGTATCATGATAAATCACGTAAGGAATACTGTTTTAAGTGTTTTAAATAAGGAGAATAGAGGAACGTTAACTGTTTCTCAATTTAACTCATATGCTAAGTATGCTCAACAGCTATTGTTTGATCAGTACTTTTCAGAGTACTCTCGCCTATCCACAATGAAAAATGCTAGGAGACTATCAAAAGATCAAGGAGATAAGCTATCGATACTTCGGTCTAATATAGATAAGTTTATGAAGACTAGCTCAGTATCAATTTCAAGCACATACCTAATCAAGCCATCTGACTTATACACTCCTATAACCTTAGTGTATAGCGGAAAATTAATGGAGTATGTTCCAAAATATAAAGAAACATACTTGGAGTCATCAAACATTTCTGGACCTTCAGAACTTTATCCTGGATACTGTGATGAAAACGATAAGTGGTATGTAAAACCAAGTACATTAACTGGAGAGGTTAATGTAAATTACATAAGAAATGTGGTTGACCCAAAGTGGACTTATACTGTTGTTGGAGAAAACCCTATATTTAATCCTAGCGCAGGAGATTATCAAGACTTTGAATTAAACCCAGACGACGAAGCAAGTTTAATTGTAGAAATATTAAAATTATCAGGTGTTACTATCAGAGAGGCAGAGGTTGCGCAAGCGGCTGCTCAAATCGATGCCGTAGAAACACAGAAAGAAAACGTATAATAAATGGCACTTACAGACAAGCAATATTACGAAAACAGCACCAATTGGGGTGATAATCAGTTTGTGCTTTTAAAGAATGTTATAAATAACTTTATGGCATTCTATGTAGGTGATGGTAAAATAATTGATCATATCGAAAGATTTGATGTTGTGTATCACGCAAAAAGAGGATTGCAAGAGCTGCATTACGACGCATTAAAAGACGTTAGAGCTCTTGAATTAGAATTACCCGATGATTTGCAATTAGAACTGCCAAAAGACTTTGTGAAGCTTGTAAGACTGTCTTGGGTTGATGAGCTAGGAAGGCTTCATCCTATGATGATGGACGTGGATACAACAATAGCAAAAGCTTATTTACAAGATGATGATTATGATATAATATTTGATAGCAATGATGCTGCGGCTGAAGGTACTTCTGTCATAGACATGAAGCAAGCTAGTAATGCTACCGTTGATAACGATACATTCTCAAATCTAGACTATGAGTTTTTTGGGGGAAGATTTGGAATGTTTACAGACAGAACAAACGTAAATGGAATGTACAGTATAGACAAGAATGCTGGCTATTTGAGGTTTAGTTCTGAGGTAAAAAACAAGGCAATAGTAATCGAATATATTACTGATGGTTTGTCTTATCTAACAGAAGCAGAATTGCAAGTAAATAAACTTGCTGAAGACTTTTTATTAAAATACATTGCATACCAAGTAATTCAATATAAGTTTGGCGTCCAAGAGTACATAGTTAGACGAATGAAAAATGAACAGTTTGCGGCTATGAAAAACATGAAAATAAGAATGATGGATATACATCCATTTGACTTAGCTCAAGCCTTCAAGGGACGCAACAAGTGGATTAAATAATGAAGATACAAAACCTATTTACATCTGGAAAGATGAACAAAGACCTCGATGAGAGGCTTCTTCCTCAAGGAGAGTATAGAGATGCTCTTAATGTAAAGGTTGCTAATTCTGTTGGCTCTGATGTAGGGGCGATAGAGAATTCGCTTTCAAACGAAGTTCTCACCTCTTTAGACTTTGGAACAAACCCCGTTTGTATTGGCGCAGTTGCTGACGATAAGAACAGAAAGATATATTGGTTTGTCAAGTCAGATACTGGATCATACATAGCAGAATACTACGAGTTTTCTAATACCTCTGCATTTGTTTTACAAGACACAAGAGCTGCTGGAAGTAATGTTCTTAATTTTAAGAAGAATAAAATAATTACTGGCGTTAACGTCTTAATTAATGACAACGAAAATAAAGTTTTTATTTATTGGACAGATAATGAAAACCCACCAAGATATTTAGAGGTTGCTGAAGCAAAGGCTTACGGAGCAAACAGCTTCTCAGAAGAAGATATTGCTGTAATTAAAGCACCCCCAAGAGCAGAGCCTTCAATTGTACTCCAAATAGACGGAACTTTAGATGACAACTATATAGAAGACAAGTTTTTTACGTTTGCCTACAGATATAAATACAAGCACAATAAGTTTAGTGCGCTGTCTCCTTTTTCTGAAGTAGCTTTTTTTCCTAATGACGACACCTTCAAAGCGGAGCCTTATGGCGCTTACGCAATGACAAATAGATTTAATAGCGTTCAAGTAACTTATAACTCTGGACCAAGTCAAGCATTAGAAATAGAAGTCTACGCAAAAGAAGAAAACACGGCTAACAATTTTCTAATAGGAAAATTCAATAAAGCAAATGACACTCTTTCTGATAACACAAACTATCAATTATCATTCAACAATAATAAAATATACACTTTACTTAGCGATACTCAGTATAATAGAGTATATGATAATGTTCCATTAAAAGCAGCGGCTCAAGATTTTTTAGGAAATAGGATTGTTTACGCAAACTACGAAGAAAATTATGATATTGTAGATCCTTTAGATATAACACTTAACATACAGTCTTCGGATTTAACGTCAGAGTGTAGTTCTAATTTATTGTATACCGTAACTAATACAACATCTTCAAACATAACATTTAGCTATTTGCTTTGTAGTGAAAGTAATTCTAGGCAAGCAATAGCAAAGCCAGGAGAAAACAGAATTTGCGCTGCATCAGTGCAAAGTCAAACAGGTTTAACAATAAGCTCAGGCAACACATGTGGTGGAGATTTTTCTCCTAAAAAAACTCTTAAAAGCAATAGAAATTATATAGTTGGGCTTGTTTATTTTGATTCTAACGGAAGAAAGTCTTCTGTTATTGCCGATGAAAACAAATTTGTTAATGTGCCTTTTGAATCAAGCGATCAGACAAATTCTTTAAAAGTCACAATAAACAACCCAGCTCCAATATGGGCTGATAGATACAAGATAGTCGTAAAAGAAGTTAAAAGAACTTATGTTGTTTTAAAAACAACATTAGAAAAGTATAGTGCAGGTGGTTCTACTTATGTTAGAATAAATCAAAACGAAACAAGTAAAGTCCCCGATGGCGCCAACATTATCGTAAAATCAACTTACGCTGCTGGTAGTTTAACTACAATTAACAACTCAGAAACCTATGAAGTCGAAAGCGTTGCATCGTATGCAGTGGGAGAGATTCCTTATATTAATTTATCATTAAGTCCACCTTCTCAACCAGGAGATTCAGTTGCAGGCGTGTATATGAAATTAAAAGGAAAAGGATTTCTTCAAGCTTTAACTTATTTTGCTTATGGTCAAACTGGATACACTGTTTTTGAGGTTATATCAGAAACAGAACAAGACTCAAGTTTTTACGAAGTTCCTGGAACTTACAATGTAGTCAATGGATTTCACAACGGCACACTTCAAAATCAAGATATAAGCATACCAGCTATAGTAGAGTCACAAGCGTTTAATGCATTTGCTTTTGGAGGTGGAGTAGAATCAAACAGAATAAAAGATAACATCACTCTAAATACATTTAATTTAGGCGTTAGGCTGAATGAAGTTATTGATCTTTATAAAAGCAACAAAAGAATAGCTTCATTAACATACAGTGATGTATATGAAGAAAGCACCAGCTATAACGGGCTGAATGTTTTTAATCTTGCTCAAATAAACTATAAAGACATAGATGAAAAGTACGGTGAAATTAAAAAAATTCACTCTAGAGACAACGACTTAATTGTTTTTCAAGAGAATAAAATACACCGAATATTATTCAATAAAAATGTTTTGTTTACAGCATCAGGTACAGGTGATGTGTCTCAATCTTTAAATATACTAGGACAAGAAGTGCCTTACATTGGCGAGTATGGAATAAGTAATTCGCCCGAATCATTTCAGTCTTGGGGAAGCAGAATGTATTTTTCAGATGAAAGAAGGTCTGCTATATTAAGATTAGCTCAAGACGGAATTACAGAGATATCAGACTACGGAATGAGAAGTTGGTTTAATGATAATTTAAACACAAACTTAAACGTAAGAGGAATAGGCGGTTATGATCCTATACACGACCAATATGTTGTTTCTGTTCAAGATAAACCAGTAGAATGGAGGGTTGATACATTTGAGTGTGAAAGCGGAACTACTACAACAACTAGCACTACTACAACGACAACCACCACAACTACGGCAGCGCCTACTACTACCACTACAACAGCTGCGCCAGGAACGACTACAACAACAACTCTAGCGACACCGTTTGCCAGAATAGATGGTGCAACCTCAGCAGCAGTTGGAGCGACAATAAGCTTAACTGGGGAGGATTTAAACTTTACAGGATCTACTTGGGCTTGGACAGGAAATGCAGCGGCAGGTCTTACATCAAAAGTTATAAATATTTCAGAGTCAACAAGCGGAAGTAAAACTTATGGGGTTACAATAGACGGCACTTACACGGACTCACACACCGTAAATTGGAGTTTAACAACAACTACAAGTACAACTAGCACGACCACTAGCACGACTACTAGTACAACCACCACAACGACAACCACCACAACAGCTGCGCCTAGTAATTGTCACGGAGTTTCATTGGGATATTCATCTTCCACAATATGCCAACAAGACACAAGTGGGGTTTATTATCTAGATGATCCTGATTTATGTTTAGCAACCTCAATATCAACAGATACGTTCTGTACGACAAATGCTCCAAGCGGATACTACACATACTCTAGCGGCACTAAATCAAGATACTGGAGCGGATCTAGCTTCTCTCAAGGTCCTTGTCAGACATGCAACCCTTAAATAATTTAAAATGAAATTAAATGAAATACATATGTGCTCAACCAGCCACTCAATATTATGGATGGCAGCTTGATGTGATGCTTCACAGTTTTTTAACTGTAGGAGTTAAACTAGAAGATGTTAATGTGGTATGCAATATAGAGGGTGAGATAGACCCTTACTTCGATAGGCTCATGAAAAAATATCCTGGCGTTTCTTTTTCTTTCTATGAAGATACTAGAGATTACAGGGGCTATATACCCTCAATAAAACAACACTTGCTTCATAAGCACTACCAAGCGTTTCCAGAGTTTGAAAATGAAACTATTTTCTTGACTGACTCGGACATATGTCTTACAAAACCAATTGATTTTAGCGGATTGCTTGATGATAATATTTGGTATTTAAGCGATACTATAAGCTACATAGGGTATGATTATTTAAAATCTAAAGGAGATGATATATTAAATCCAATGCTAAATATAGCAGGTATATCAAAAGATTTAGTTAAATCAATGCAAGGAGCCTCAGGTGGAGCTCAATATTTATTTAAAAACGTAAAGACATCTTATTGGGAAGAGGTTGTAGATTTATCACACGATTTATTTATAAAGATGCAAGTGATCAGTGATGAAAAAAAACAACGTGATCCAGATTACTTTCCCCTTCAAATATGGACCTGCGAAATGTGGGCTTTACTTTGGGTGGCTTGGAAAAAAGGTCAAATGACTGCTGTATCAGAAAATTTAAATTTTAGTTGGGCTACAGACCCCGTTGGTTTTTGGAATAAAAACAGCATATTTCATAACGCTGGTGTAACCGATCAAATGCAAGACATGTTTTTCAAAGGTCTTTATATCAAGGAACTCCCTGCAATGGATTTAAATGTATCAAAAGAAAAATGCTCCTACATGTACTACAAGGTGCTTCAGCAAGCTTTGCTTTAAATTAAGTATCTTTGTAAAAAGATTTTATAATGCCGTACTACACTGGAACAAAGACTGTTTTGACCTTGAGAAAGTATATTGATGGACAGCCTACGGATGACACAAAAGCTAACTCATCAAGCGATCCAGATTATATTCCACCTTTTGAGGACACATCAGCATGTCCTATAGAGGCTTATACAACCACTACCACAACCAGTACAACCACCACTACAACTACGGCAGCGCCTACAAGCTCTTTGACGATATGGAGAAGCACAACTGGAGGAGG
>Ga0187219_1000400_pt1 | contig 20830 bp, 8 predicted proteins | sample 13SPOviralmetaG_FD_130162 | JGI IMG/M metagenome (GOLD analysis project Ga0187219, IMG submission 130162) | Marine viral communities from the oligotrophic San Pedro Time Series (SPOT) site, San Pedro Channel, CA, USA - 13 SPOT_SRF_2010-07-21... | ecosystem: Environmental > Aquatic > Marine >... | reverse complement strand
CCATGCCAATCGTTACCATACCCAGTTTGATATAGTGACATAAATCCCTGAGATGTTGTGTATCCTCCAGCGGCGGCTTCTACGTATGTAGAACCTTTACCCTTACTGTACCATGAAGAAGTGTCAATATTTTCAATCTTTGCGTTGTCTTGTGATCTGCTTACTGTGCTACCGCTAGTTGGTATATGAGAAGTATGAAACTTACTATTCTCTAGCTGTGCGCCCCATAGTAAGAATGCGGCGTTTGGTTGAGATGGCGTGTACATTATACCAGAAGATATACTTTGAGAAATACCTGCAGGCATAGTTGCAGTTACAGAAAGTCTATACCAACCATTACCGACGGGATATATTCTAGAAAATGCGCCATTTGTTCCGTGTACGTTTGCATTCGCAATCTGTCCAGTCACTAAGTTGAATGTTGTGTGTTGAAGGAAATCGTTAGTAGTGCCTGATGCGTATAGATATACGCCCATAGTAGTATCTCCGCCTGCATCCGATTTCTTAGCATAAACTGATAACGTGTAGTTACTTCCAGCGTTTGCGCCAACAACTTTATGCACATTCGAAGCACCATTCGAATACACTGTCGTAGCAGTCAAAGTTCCGTCTGGAGCGACACCAGAGTTTTCATCAAACAATGACGCTGGTGTGTACCAATAACTTGATTTTACAATACTCTCTGTGAGTAAGTTTGTTCGGGCACTTTCTATAAGAAGTCCTTTACTTTCACCAGTGTATGGATCATGATCAAATCTGGGAGCATTGACTGGTGCTTCTATTAGTTTAGGAACACTTGTATATTTAGGAGAAGTCGTTGTCTTTACATACTCTGTAGGTCCATTACTTCTTTCTACTTGAGATCCCCAAACAAAGAAATGATCAGTTCCATTACCTGTTATTACAGTCACCGTGTCAGCAGTAGTATCACTGAATCCCAATGTAAATGGTCTATATGTTGACGAAGTTTCTAAATATGTAGCACTTATTCTATACCACCCACCGCCCACATCTTGAACGCTGTGACTTGCAAATGCATTATATCCATTTCCAGAAGCATTGCCTATATAAGTTCCGTTAGTAATATTGAATTTGGCTATAGACCCTCCAGACCCAACATTGGTATAGAAGTATACTGCAGGTATGCCTGTACCTTGCTTTACGTATACAGAGTGTGTATGATATTCGCCTGAGTTTGTGTGTTCCTGATTAGTGTATGCGTCATGATAACCACTACTGGCGGTAATTATAGCTTTATCGGCAGTAGTCTCACCGTTAGGTGCGGCAGTTTGATTTGATGTGAAACTCGCACCATTTGGAACCCAGTAAGAATTGGTAAAATCTTCACTATATTTTCTTAGATTTTCGCCAGCTTTGGCTGTAGTATATCCATCATAATATCTTGCAATACCTGAACGAGTGTATGTAACAGTGGGATCTAGAGATTTACTATTTGCAAAATCTAACAACAATGAAGGTCTTAAATTGACCCCTGCTTGATCAGTTCTAAATGTTCCTCTTGCGTTGATGTCACCATCTACATCTAGCTTATGAGACGGGTCAACGTAGTACGGTGCATTTGCGCTATTGAACACATTGCCTATACCTAGTTTACCGTCATGCGACAGAACCATCAGTAAGTCACTAGTGGCTCCAGAATTATCAGGCAGTGTCTCATCTAAATCCCCATCACGGAACTGTAAAGCGCCACCGTCTAGTAGAATTCTAGCAGATGCATTAGAACCAGTTTTATCAAACGCAATTGTCGGTGATCTACCACGTATTCCTATTGAACCACCGTTAGTCATGTCTGTAAAGAATGCTGTAGGACTAGCAGTAGTAATTGAGTTGCCACCGACAGTTAGTTGTGATGTCGGAACACCTCCAACTCCTAAGCCCATACCAACATAACCACTATCCATTACCGTTACTCTAGGAACGAATGTGTCATCTGTTGCGTCTGCGTCTGTTGCACCCGATGATATTTCAAATGCATTTGATGTGTTTTCTTGAACAGCAATTTGAAAGTTTGGATGTGAAGATGATGTTTCGAATTGTAACTGCGGAGAAGTTCCGCTCATGACTAGATTGCCAGTCAACTCGCCACCTACGAGAGGCAAGTATGATGCTGTACCAGTTGCAATCTGAGAGTTTACTTGTGTTTGAGTATATGTCTCTGTCTTCAAGTAGTAAGAATCATTTGTGAGTAGTTCATATACTTGAATATCTACTACATCACCACTTGATAAGTTAGTTGTGAATGTAACAGATGTACCAGTTGTTGCTACGTAATCGTTTGATGCGCCTTCAACTGCTTTTACACCATTGACATATACTTCGATGTTCTGCGTACCGCCAGTAGCATAGAATAATACTTCTTTTGCTTTACCAGTTGTGCCACCACCAACGCCTGTTGCAGTGAATTGTACACCGACAGCGTTTGAACTTGCGCCTATTGAAGTAAAGTTTGTATCGCCAACTACGGTAATCTCATATAGTCTGCCTGAGATGAAATCGCCGGTTGTGACTTCATCGTCTTCTTTGCCAGAGATAGCGTTAGTCGTACCTGCAAGAGTGTACGTGTATTTTCTAAATGTAGCAGTAGCGTCTGAAGAGCCACTGCCTCCTCCACCACCGCCACTTGCTGGTACTGCGTCTACGAATGCAGATCCAGTGTAAACTTTTAGTTTTTGATTGAGTGAGTCAAAGAAGAAATGACCTTGCGCTGGCGTGCCAGTAAAGCTATTGCCGTATTGAACTTTTGCATCATCATGTGATCCAGTAAGAGAACCACCCATTGTGATTCCACTGAAGTCTGCGCCAGTAATTGTACCAGTAGCAGTGATATCACCAGATACGTCTAATGCAACTGTAGGTATGTTTACTCCTATACCAACGTTACCATCTTCTAATATAGTAAAGTGTCTTTCGATTGCATTACTGCTATTAGTCGTTTCAATGTAAAAGTCTGAGCCAGCGTTTGAGCCTCTACGATGTGCAACAAGTCTCACATCACATGCATCGTTTGCTGGAGAAATGACGCTCATTTCCAGAGCAACTTCAGTGCTTGCCGCACTAGTCTCGTTTACAAGATGTAGGTTAGTTGTTCTACCTGAAGATGTTTGAGTTATTACAACTGGATAGTTTGATTCCCATGCAGACACTCCAGTGTTTACTGAGTTGACATACCAGTTCCATTCAGGATTAGTTGTTCCCGTAATATCTACTGAAATACCTGCGCCATCGGCTGCGGCTGCGTTTGCTGATCCAGATCCTAGAACTATATTCTTATCATCAACTGTAAGTGTCGTAGAATTGATTGTGGTTGTCGTACCTTCTACGGTAAGATCGCCTTTGATTACAACTTCACCAGTGTTATCGCCTATAGCGGCTGGATCAATAGTGAATGTTGCTGGACCTCTGAGTTCACCAGTAAGTACTGCGTTACCCGTAATGTCTACACCAGTAGATGTAGTTGTAAGTATAACATCGCCTGCGTTATATAATACTACAGCGCCGTCTGCATCAAATGTCGCAGATGTGTCGGTCCCATCTTTTATCGTAGTCATTGGAGATTCTACGACTAAGTTGATAGTCTGCGAATCTATGTAACTTGTACCACCAGTGTGATATAGAAGTAGATCGCCATCAGTACCTAACTGTAGCTGAATACCATCGTCAAATTGGAGATGTGATGTGACAGAGCCAGATACGCTGATGTCTTCACCAACGGATAACCCATTTTTGACTATGAAATCTTTATTCGTTGCCACGGTTCACTCTCCCCAATAGCTTTGTTATGTTATTATTTATGTTATATGATCTCGGCTCTAATTCTAAGATGCTGACCAGGTGAGACCCCAAAGCTAGTCGGTCTGTATATAGAACCTGAAGGAATCGTAGCAAAGCACTGAAGCGTGACAATGTTGTGAATTATACCTTGAAAATTGATGGAAGTAATGTTGTGTGTACTACCACCAAACCAACCATCTGTATATAATCCAGCGCCTCCGAGTTCAATAGTTGGAGATACTCCATGCCTCATAGCAACAGGTAAATGAATTCCCATATATGCGAAAGCCGTAGTTCTGAATGTGCCGTTTCCAAAGTTTACGAAACTAGTAGGTGAAGAAAAGTTTGACCTAGACTCATAGCTAACGAGATATCGTTGACAAAGCGCAAGTTCTTCTCCATAACTTCTACGCATAAACGGACTAGGAAATTTACCAAATTCCATCTGAATATCTTTTAGATAAGTTACATTTCCTAGACCAGGACGAAGTTCGATAACTATACGATGATAGTTTGTGTGCGCCGCATTGAAATTACCAGTACAGAAGTATCGAGTAAAGCCTGGAATATCACTAGGTATTTCAAATAAATGTTTTGTATCTCCGTCATTCATAGGTTGTCTATGATAATAATTTACATTACCTATAGTCACATACTGCAACTCATTCATACCCTGATCGTCATTACATTTTATATAAAAGCTAAAACAAAAATCTTTACCCGTCCATTCGTTTCCATAGTCTTCTATTGCATACAAGAAGTATGGATCATTGCCAGTAGATACGTGTTTTATTGCCTGTAAAGATGAATCATACGTCACTGTACCGTTAGCAAATTTCCATCTATCAGCCGCATATCCAGAATCAGATGTAGGCGTAAATGTCTCTCCCTGACCTCGTCTTTGCCAAACTTGAAAATCTCCATTGATCATGAGATTTTTATTGCCTGTGCCGAAAGTCTTTTTCCAATTCTCTAAGCTATCGTTTAGATGAGGTCTAATAGAAGGATGAATAAGAGTATTGCCACTCTTTATTTTATCAACTACAGTCTCTTCTGGTCTACTAATATAAAACATTTATATCTCCAAAACTAATCCGTTAGAAGCTCGTACTCTATAGATAGCATCATCTCTAGTCACATGGTCAACTAAAGACAAACCTCTGAATGAACTTCTATTTTTACCGGCTACAACATGCACTAATTCAGTTTGCTCATCATAGTCTGCGTCATATACTCTGTTATCTGCTGAAGAAGATCCTAATCCATGCATAGTACATTTAGAATTAGCTTGAAATAATTTCAGTTCATCTTCATAAGCCTTTCCAATTTGATCTGCTGTTAGATTTGCAGAAGATGCGTATCTAAACAAAGATATTTGTCCGTTGAATGCTTCACCGTAATTATCTGGTCTAACTCCAATAGTCATACCGTGTTTATTATCTGTGACATTCAAATTAGAAGTATAATTTGTGCTTACTAGATTGCCGTCTTTAAACATTTTGATATAGTTTCGATCTTTCTGAACGACTAAGCAGTGCCATCTGTCAGGCGAAGAGACATCTGGATCAACAATCTCTACTTGAGTTGAGCCGTCACTTATCATCCATCTAATTTTATTACTGCTAAACTCTAATCTCCACATAGTTCCTTCTCCATCGCCATAGGATCCAGCTAAATGTCCATTGTTGCCTCTATACCAGCACATAACACTAAAGCTATCGTTCGCATACAGGTGTGTAAAGGGCACCTTGAAATAAGTACTAGATCCAAACCCACTGTAGCAAAGCAGTTCAGCATTTGGAGCCACTGGTTGTTTCTGTACTACGCCAACTTGTCTTATGTGATTGCCGTATTGACCTTCATAAGCAGTTTGTCTATTTTCTACATACGGAATCAGACTTACTTGGTCCACAAATATTGTTTCGTTATCGTCTACCCCTATTCTAACCTTGGCGCTACTGCCTGTAGTACCGAATTGAACAATTCTAGATACATGAGTCCATTTATTCAGTTGATACATTTTCATCCAAGTTGGTGCAAATCCGCTTATAGTCGTACCATTACCATCATAGACAACATTTTGTAAATGATAGTCTCCTGAACTTGCTTGCTGTACTAACGCTTGAAAAGACAAAATATATTTCTCACCTTTTTTAACTGAAAATGTAGGGCTTTCTGCGTAGTGTCCACCAGCTTCTCCAACTAGAGTAAATGCACTTGATTCTCCCGAACCAGTTCTCCTGTAACTAGTATTAGTGGTAGTGCCTGCTCCACCTACTGTCGACCAGTTGGATTTATTTTGATCTAGCTTTTCGCCAGACTGAGGTATGCCGTTAGATATTCTATCTGGTGTGTGTATTGTTTCGTTCAGAGTTGCTAGAAAACAGTTAGATGGTTTCCAACCAGTATTCCACGAAGCGCCAATACTGGCTATCATTCCGTTTCTTTGGTCAGCGTGAGGTTGCTTATCGATTATATTGAATCCATATCCCACAGAAGAGTCTGCCCAGAGTATGTGTCTTTGTCTATATGCTTTGTTATTTGCATCATCTCCCACGTATGGAACAACCAGTCCTGCTGTATGGTTAGTCGATGCGTCTTTATCTATAGAAGATCCGTCGTTGGTTGTGCTAGTGTAACTAGTATTTGTGTTAGCTGAAGGATAGACATTCATTCTGAACTGGGGTCTTGAACCGCTTGCTCCGTCTTGACCGAAATATAAGTCACCATTAGTATCAATGAAGCATCTATCAACATTTTGATAGGTAGCTCCAGCAGCCGCATTCACTTCTATGCGTCTATTATCATGCCAAAAAATAGTAATTCCACCATTATACTGAGCGATAGCAACCGTAGGGTTTTGTATTCCTGTTTCGGGATTTACTGGAGTATCTTTGATAACTGTCATGTCTATCCAGTTTACCAAATCTGCTTGTAAATCACCTTGACCACCCATTTCTTCACTAACTACGAGTTGATAATTTCTCTTAGCTATTCCGCCATACAAATATCTAAAGTATCCAGCTTCTCTAAATTGAATATTTTCGTTGATGAAGTTGACTGAGTGATATCCATATGGATTTCTGCCTACAGCAAGAAGACCATTTAGCGCACATATAGTTGTGACCTGTCTTGGCCCGCCCAGTGCTGAAGTGTTCCATGATCCAGTTCCTGCAAACACCATCCACATTGGACATGACGGATCGTCAGCATCGTAAATAACTACTCGACCCGTCGACCCATTTTCTTCAGTTATAATTACGACTTCAGGAAACTCTCTTCTACTGCCTCTATATGCAGTGTTCAGTTCTTCATTATACCAAGACGTATGTTGACATCTATGTCTCCATGCTCCACCATCGCTGTCTAGTTTAGTGTCATATATGTAAGCACGACCAACAGGCGCATCGTCACCTAACATTCTTTGATTGAATCCAGGATACTTACTAGTTAGATCAGAACTTATAAAGTGGCTTTCGTCTTTATATGCCGCTGATCCCAAGTCACTATTTTTAGGTACTTGATGAGCGCCAATTCCAAATAATTTATCCGCCATTAGTCATTCTCCGTTAGTGCTTGTAGATTTACACCATCAAGTCTTCTGTTATAATATTGCACTTTTTTGAATATGGTGATACCGTGAACTTTATCATCTATGTAGTATCCCAAATTCAAATACTTCAGATGATTAGGTACATTTACGCTATTATCGCTGCCAACAATTGCACCATTTCTATAGAATATAGATGAATCATTATCTCTCCAGGCTAATGCATGTTTATGGAATACTTGATTATATGGCGCAGTACCAGTTGATAGAGTTGCTTGAGTAGCAAGATTATTATAAATGAAGCCATAGATCGTGTCAGCGGCGCCACTATTATATATCTCTATCTGATCGTTATCGCCATCCCAATATATACCTATTCTACCACCTCTTCCTATTGCGGCATCTGCATATAATGTGCCTTCTCTGTTATCATATAAATCTCCGAAGTGATAGTTTTCAATTCTAGCTACATCTTCATATCGCACAGCCGTTTCTGAAAACCAAGTATCTGTTGCTCTAGTAACTTCAGTACCAGATGTTTCGATAAGAGTAGTTGGCCAGTATGAACCGAATTCTATCTGCATGCCCCAAAGCCAGAAGCCTGATGTTCCATCTCCAGTGTATTGAATTGCTCCTGCATCATCTTTCATTGCAAAATAAGCATAAGTACTACCACTGCTAGTTGCGATGGTATTGAATCTCACGTGATACCATCCATTTGGATACCCTACGATCAAGCCATCTTTAGCGGTGCTGCCAATACCTATCAAACCCGTAGTAATTCCAGTAATTGGGTCTGTGACAGCGTTATCAAATGTTATCTGTACAGAAGAGTATTGAGAACCTTGATATCCCATTTCTAAATGTATGTTGTCTAGACTGCTAGGCTTTATCCAAAAACTCCAAGAATTCCATCCACCACTTGTCTGGGCGCTTGTAGTAGTATGTGATATACTGTGTCTACTGTTTGCCGATGTATCTGCAAACAATGGAAGAGTTGTGATGCCGTCTGGCGCAGTAGTTGTTTGAGCCCAGTCCATATCCACGTTGCTGATGACCCAACCCGCTTGATCTATTCCAGGATTATGGCTTCTTACCCTGTTTGTTGATGCGTTTTCGATAATCTCACCAGCAGGTAAGAAGTCTTGTTCCCACAGACCGTAAGTTTTTCTAGTGTCTTTACTTCCAATGCCACTTCTAGTCACATTACCGTCTGAGTTTACAAATGTGCTTCTTGTAGAATTAGAGGCTGTAGTAGATAATGTGCTAGGAATAAGAGAGGTCGCTCTCATTTTTTCCTGCGTCTGTGCTTCCATCTGCATACCCCAAATGTAAACACCATCTCCGTATGCAGTTGTGACAGTTCCGTTTCTATTCACATCACTGAAGAATATTTCAACGTCATTTCCGGTACCGCCGGTCACATGGTGAGTGTACTCTATTCTCCACCAACCATTATTGTGAGCAGTCATAAACCCATATACATCGTATGCATCACTGTTACCAGATGTATCGATTGTGCCAGTGTCAAGATCAAATAAGCACCAGTTGGCTTGATTATCACTCCTAAACAGGAAGTATCTGTGTTCGGCTTTCTTCATATAGATTGAGAATGTGTGCCAAGCAGTACCATCCAATGTAATACTTGGTTTTATAACAGTTTGTCCTGAACCACTAAGTCTTGTCACTACCTTCATAGCAGTCATATCACCAGCAGGCGATAAAACTTGATCTCTCGGTCTAACGTATCCGTTAGATATTGCATATTCAGTATCCGTATGTGCCCACTTAGGTAACTGATTTTTAGAATATGGTTCGATCAGAAGACCTAACGGTTCGAGTGTAGTTGGGTCATGAGTGAATCTTGGTACGCCGTGAGGAACAACTTTTACATAACCATTTCTATCTACATACGTAGCCGCATTTTTTCTAGAAAACGAAACTCTGTGATCTAGTTTATCTGTATTTGTGAAATCTAAAGACAGTACAGGATCGATGGTAGGTTCAGATGTATAGTTATAAACACTGCCTAACTCATTGATTCTAACTTTCATAGTGTTGTTAGTGTGAAGTTCAAGTTCTTCAGACGAGTTAGCTAGAAGTTTGACTTTATTATTGCCACCATTTTTTAGTAGAATACCAGATGTATTTGACGTGCCTTTGTCTAAGATGATAAACTCATCTGTTGTGCCGTCACCTATATGCAATGATACTTGAGGGTCAAATGTGCCAATACCGACTGCACCAGGGGCAATGTTCATTGTGTTTGTTAGGGTAGCTACTGTAGGACCTACACCAATAGCTAACCTAGGGTTTGTGTTTGTTGTAGACCCATAAGCGTTGAAAGAAGCGGTGGCAATATTACTGCCGCCATTATCTCTTTCAATGACAAATCTATCGTAATCAGAACTCCATAGGTGTAATCCGCCTTGAGGGTTAGTAGTACCTATACCAACATCGGTATGCATAATACCTCTAGTTCCGCCACGACCTAGCTCGGTAATATTTGACACTGCATTATAATAATTCGTATCAGATGATATTACCGTAGGAGTTACATTGCTCATGTAACCTTTAAAATGCATATTGGTGAGATTAGCGGCCCAAGATGAACTGTCACTAGAACTTATTTGTATTGCCCACCAATTTGCTGATCCATTACCATCATCATAATCTAGTGATACCCATCTAGCAGTAGTGTCGTAATAACTACTAGCATTGTAACCAGAAATATTATCTATATAGAACTTAGGATACTGACCAGAACTGTTTATACTGAAACCGACTTGCATCTCGGCGTATGCATGGGCACTTACGTTTGTCTGTCTTGTTCCCGTTATAGTGCCAATAAACTTTACAGCGGCTCCTATATTAGTTTTAGCAATAAGAATATATCTATCTGCGTTGCCAGCGCCTATCGAGTCCGTTAGTTTTCTGTCTACCTGATAGTCTATTGAAGTTGACTTAGATATGAGAGAGCCCGCATTATCGACTCTAAATCTCTCTACATGATCGGTGTAAAACCTCATCTTATTATCAGCGTGATCGTATTTTATTTGACCTTCGTACTGTTGAGAGCCAGAAGTACCATCAGCAAATCTAATAATTCCTTCGTGCGAATTGCCTGTATATATCGTCATTCCTTGTACAGTAGTACCATCGCCTACTACGAAAGGACCTACTGCAAAGTCGCCTGGACTAGTCGCACCAATTCCAACATTGCCTGAACCGTCTATAGTAAAGCGAGTTTGATCTGCATTAGTTCCAGTAATACTATCTGTGCCAATTGCAAACTTTCCACCGCCCAGACTTCCGTTTGCGTCACTGGTTGACATGATCCAATAATCGTGCCCACCAGTTCCTACATTTGCAAAATAGTTTTTGTTTCCGCCACTAGTGCTAGGAGTTTCAAATCTTGAGACGCCTCTTACATGAAGTTCACTGCTAGGAGCAGTCAGTCCAATACCTAAGTAACCATCAGCATAATCCCAATGCATGCCAACTTGAGGTGTGCCACCGTTGTTTTCGTAGAAACCAATATCACCCGTACTGTGAGAAACTTCAAGTCTTGTAGTTCGTGTAGCGTCATCGTCTGTTGTAGTTCGAATAGTAAACTTACCACCACTCGAAAATAAAGCAGTGTTCAAATCTGTAGTATCTGCTTCGTAAAGAAATATTCTTGGCGCATTGCTAGTAAGAGTCAAGGCACTTGGTGCAGTTATCTCATGAGAGAAGTCGAATGCGCTATTTGTAGCATTCCACAATATACTTGCGTCAGTAGTTGAATTTACAGCATCTTGTATCGTAATACCAGCGCCACCTGCACTAGCAGACGTATCGGCTGTTGCGTGATAGTTGAGTGTAATATTTTTATCTTCAACGTTCAGGTCTGTCGTATTGAGTGTTACGCTTGTACCTTCAACAGTAAGATCGCCTTGAATAACTACATTCTCATTGAATGTTGCACGACCACTATTAGCCATATCAAACGTCAATGCAGTAACCACTGCATTAGACGTAGTAGTACCTTTGATTATGACACTTTTATCGATGGTCTCAGACTTGATTACTAAATGACCATTGTCTCGCTTGAATCTACCGAACTCGACTGCACCATCTGCTAGAATAACATCTGCGCCATCCGCATTCAATGTGATGTCGCCACCAGCATCTATAGTCAGATTACCAGCGTGAATAAGATTACCGCCGATTGTTACTTGATCGAGAAATGTTGCGGCACCAGATGCCGACATGTCGATTGTAAGTGCAGTGATTGGAGTTGAGCCATCTAATCCCTTGAATACTAGGGACCTATCAGCGACATAGGCTTCTATAACTAAATCAGTGCTATCGTTTGCTATTCTGCCGAACTGTACTGTATTGTCATACAGTCGTAGATCGCCACCATCTACGTTCAGTATGATGTCTGCCGCACTGTCAAAAGTGAGATCACCACTAGCGTTTGCGATTTGGCTGGTATTCGTAGTCACGTTACCAGATGCATCGACCGTAGTCAATGCACTTAGCTGTGCTAACTCTAAAGCTTTAGTTGTTGCCAAGGTTCACTCTCCCCAATAGCGTTTTATTCATTACTGTTATTTATGCTTCGTAGGCATCGATGACTGCTTGCGGTGTTGAATCAATTACTGATTGTGCTGTCGTTCTTTCTGCCTCGTCTTTGGCAACTAACGGATTTGCCACAGTCTCGCCGTCTACTACAATAGTAGCCTCAACTGGTGCAATTGCTTTCTGAGTGATTACGCTCTCTATTCTATCCATAATCACAACACCCTCTTCAGTAAATTGGAGTTCTCCATCTTCATCAAATAAAGGAATACTCTCGTCTACAATTGTAGTTGTCGTTTCTTCTCTGCCTACCGATAACTCTATCTTCTCTAATCTTGCCACAGCATTCGTGTAAGATTGAAGTTGCTTATCAAACATATACGCATCTACATCATTCTGCACCCAATCTGGTACAGACTCTACAGTGACTTCAGGAGTGTCAGCCTTAGGATGAGCCTCTTTGATAGCATCTATAGCCTCTTTCCATGTCGTAGTGCCGTTTACAGAATCCCAATACTGCATGTCTAACTGATCTTGCATTGAAGGATAAGACTGAACTCTAAGATCAGTATACGACTCAGGAACTATGTCTGCTCCCTCTACAGTATCGTTCTCTTCTGCGATATCATCTAAAAACTGAATATATTCAATGTTATTCAAGTCTCTGGGAATATACAAGTTATCTTTTGAAATGCTATATGCGTTTTCTATTTTTACTAATTTATATGTCATATTATTTATTCCTCATATGCATCGATGACTGCCTGTGGAGTAGCATCTACTACAGCTTGTGCTGCCGCTCTCTCTGCTTCATCTTTGACAATCAAAGGATTTCTATATTCTTCTTCGACTTCGACAACTTCACCGTCATCGTTCACTGAAGAAGTTGTTGTTTGTGATGTAGCGACTACTCCGTCAAGTGACTCTTGTTCGTGTGTCAATGGTTCGATTGCACTTTCTAGAATGACTGTCTCTTCAACAGTTTCATATACTGGATTCAAATCGTCATCAAACACCAAATCTCCATCGAAGTTTGTTTCCTGAACTTCTTTACTTTGCTGTTCTGTTACAGCTGGCTTACCTACAGATAGTTCGTATTGTGCCAATCTCTCAATAGCAGTAGTATATTCTGCAAGTTTTTTATCAAATAGTGCTTGACTTTTTCTAGCTTCTAGTGTATCATTATCTATAACAGCTTTAGGGTGAGCATCTTTGACTGCTTGAATCTCTGCTTTCCACGCATCAATTCCTTCGTGGAATATTTTATCAAATTGTTCACCAGTCGGTGGGTAAGCTTTCTCTCGTTCAGCCTTGTATACCTCGACCTCTTCTTTATACTCTAACTCAGCAATCTTCTCTGTGATCTCATCTTCTGTTGGCTGTGTCTGTTCACTATCTAACCAAGTAATTTCGCCATTGAGCATATTCCACTCTGCGCCTGGTCTAAGTGCGAGTAATGCTTCTCCTCTAGTTATCATTGCTTTATCTCCTGTACCATCATGTATTCATCAGCTCCGTTCTCTCCCATTCTAACTGTAAAACTACCGCTAGAATTTCTTTGGTACAACTTATAGTTTATTGGTCGTGTTGTTTGTGGTCTGTGCATTTGTAATATACTAGCATTTGACCAAAAAGTAGATACTCCAGTAAATCTAAAAGTACCTTGACCGTGAGGACTAAGACTTGAAGCCGCTCCATTATGAGTCACTTGAAAGTAATTTTGACTATCATAGCCAGCATATAATGCTATAGTTTGATAACCATTATCGCCATTCATCTTTATATTTGGTGTTGCTGTGATGACCATAAGACTATTCTCAAATATTGGAGTTATATCCACTTTAAATGTTGTGGGCTGATAACTAGTGCTAGTGGTTTCAGATTCATTTGCTGTACCGCTACCTGGTTGAACACTATATCTTGTTTGCAGTACACTACCAATAGGCATCTTATCGTAATCTAATGTACCGAAATCTGTCTGATTCAGTTTTTCTTGTAAATCTTGTTCTGGTCTGTTTACTATAATTGCCATAATTATTCCTCTGCCACTATGCCGTTTGATGCACTGAGACTATATCCAACAGCGTCTAGTGTGTGATCAGTTCTCACTAATCCGTTGAATTTATTTCTACCGTGTGAGTTACCCACATATAAACTATCTTCAACTTGATCCCAAGCCATAGCACTGACTTGTCCATCTGGTCCATATATTGTAGACTTCGCATTGGGCTGAAACATTTTTCTTTCATCATCATACATTTGTTTGATTCTTTGTTCTGTAGTACTTCCTTGAGAAAGTCTAACAAGAGCCATTTCAGCCGGAGCATCAAACTCAGCCCCATGACCCAAGTGTATCTGTACGTATCTGTCAGTGATTGAGAATGCGTTATTATTTCCAGTTCGGACTTTTCTGCCATCAATAAAGATTTGCCATTGATCACTTCTTCTTTGAAGTACTAGTTGCGACCAATCGCCTATTTTTAGTATGCATGTACTTGGACTATATGTGCCATTATCACCGCCACCTGCGCCAGTGTACATATATGGAGCCCAGCCCCCGGTTGCACCAGTAGCCGCTTTGAATGTAAATCCTTGACCCGATTGTTGCCCGCTTCCCCACGGTTCAGGTGCAACACTGACCATATGAAAATAACCACTTCCTGCGGCTTTAGGTTTTATCCAGAGTCTAAGATGCATATCACCCGTGCCTATATTATCACCTATAAGTGCCGCCATAAAGTTTCTATCAGTTGCGTCAAACTGATAACCACATAGATCAGCACCAGGCGCAACTGGACTTCTAGGAATATAAGCGTTATGGGTCGTGTTTCTGTATGCACTACTGCTTGCCGCTGAATATCCTAGAGCGTTTCCATACGTGCCATAATTAGGGGCTTTACCGCCTCGCTCTTCGTCTAATTCTGTAATAGAAACAAAGTCAACTGTTGTAGTACCATTAGGATAAGCATAAATCCAAAATGATGTGTAGTCTATAGTAGGAGTAAACCTTCTAGAAAATTTACCACTTATGTTGCCATTAGTGCTGGGCCAGTCTGCCGCATATGCAGTATTATTTGTTCCTACTCTAAAAACAGCATTACCTGATGTATTGATTGCAGGAACGTTTGCTGTCAGTTCATATGTTTTACCAGCTTGTAAATAGATAGGTGCATACGCAACTGCGGCTTGGCTGGCAGGTCCTCTAGCAATATCTGCTGTTCCATTTCCATTATGAGTGATTGAGTTTCCTGATCCGACTGCTGTCCATCCAGCTACGTTGTTATCAAAGTGTCCATTCGTCAGTCTTTCGCCACATTGATATTGATAATTTTTAGTCGTAGATAGACCAGAGAAAAGTGTGTTGCCTACTTGCCAACCAGTATTATAAGTTGGTGTAATATTAGCGGCTAAGTATCCATACGGAGGATTTAAATACCGCAAATCATCTGCAATAACAAAACCTGATTGTGTAGTATTACCAGCGACTGCGAACTTATCGCTATTATTAGAAAGTCTAGTCGGTAATGTTACAACACTTCCAGGAACTGAAGGTGTATTATTGTCTTGGTGACTTGATTGGTTACTAATGCGATTTACATAGTTCGAAATCTGATTGTAGTATGCGGCAGAAATGTTTGCGGCAGGCATATTTGCTTGTACAACAGCGTATCCATGCGAAAACAAAACATTTCCTGCTCCAGTAAATGCTACATAGTCTTCGCTTTCACCTTGAGACGTTCCTTGAATAAAGTGTACATCTGTTCTCTTACCGCCATTGCCTCTAATTACAGTGACATCATTCGTTGAGCCTAAGATCACTGTGGGTGCAGGCAATCCAGTTTCGTGATCAATATCATCATCATGCATAACCATAGCATCTACACTAGTCATGTTCCAGTAAGTTAGCACAATTTTATCTCCACCAGGGATATCCGATGCGGCGGAGGTACCATCGCTTACATTATTTCTGTATGCAATGCTCCTTCTTCTCAAAACATAATTAGCTGTGCCTGAATATGCAACTCTCATATCGTCTTTTATAAAATTCACAAATAGCGCACCACCACCCATAGCTATAATAATGTCTCCGTTGAGTGCTGTCACGTCCTTAACAACTCCTACACCTGAAGTGTACCAAGAAATCGCAGTTATAGGAGTTCTATTCGTTTCCCATGTCATCCACATAGGAAGGTCGGGAGAATCACCATCATATATAACCATGCGATTGGTTTCACATACAAAAATAGCTATAGAAGGAAACTCTCTGCGAGATCCTCTAGTGTTTGTCTCAAGTGTTTCGTTATACCAACTAGTATTTTTTGTTCTATATCTCCATTTTCCACCATCACTATCTTGTGATGTATCGTAGATATATACTGTATGTACACCACCGTGAATCGCACCTCTTATTGCCGATAGCTTTGCGCCTCTTGCTGATAGAAAGTTTGTTTCATCTTGAAATGCCGCTGTTCCTAAATCTGCATTAGAGGGCACCTGATTAGGATCTGTTCCTATTAATTTATTACTCATCAATCATTCTCCGTAAGTGCCTTGAGCGTATCATCTGAAAGCCTATCAGTATACAATCTAAATTTCTTTATGTGTCCGTTCAAGATGTAAGCATTGTTTATATCTATTCTACCTATACTTATACGAGTTAGCTTCATGTTCCAAGAGTGTACACTATTGACATTTGCGAGTGTGCCATCTTTAACCGCTCTACTATCTAAGACACTTGCTCCGTCATAAGCAAAGGCAGTTTTTGTGAAAGTGTTCGGGGTAGGTGTAGGGTATGATATTGCATAATTACCCGTCATATAAAATGCATTGAATCTTTGATCGATACCGTTTGATGGTATGCCAGTATATCCTAATATCTCATCTTGCAGTTCGAACACTCCACCATAACCAGTTGAAGGCTCTTTTGTTGCCCACTCAGCAAATACTGTGCCTTGAACTTGACCTATCAACTCTTTAGCATTATACATGTCTAGATTGTCGGGTTGTCTTGTATAAGGCTCATAGTTCACAACATCTGCCGCTCTTGTTGTCGAACCCGCCCAGCGACTGTACATGAACGATGTCATCATTCTTTCATTCTCTCGCTGATATCCCCAAACATAGAATCCAGAAGTACCATCAGCAACATAGTAGTCATCACCTGCACTGCCATGATCATCGTCAACAGATCCTATATAAACTCTATTAGTAGCGTTGAGACCATCAGCACCCATGTAGTATCTCCACCAACCATTGCCAGCGTATTCTACACCGAACCATCCGACAGTGCCAGTACCTTCATGAGTATCTAATATAGTTCCAGCAGAAGGTTTTGCTAACATACTAATGCCTAAAGTAGCACCTGCATTTATAAACACATTTGTATCAGATCCATCATCTTTTAGATAAACGCTGACTGTGATTTGATCTGTGGTCGAAAAATTAGGTCCAGCTAATCTATGAATTATAGATCCGCTACCAGTCTCAACATACTTCTGTGCAGTGAAAGATCCATCTGGTGCAGTTGTAGCTGTAGTACCATTGAGAGTACAGTTGGTAGCGCCCCAGTTACTTAGAACGACATTATCGCCTCCATCTAAGTGAGTTGACGATTTTTCTCTTAGTAGTCCAGTAGGAATCCACTCGGCTCCGTTCCATCTGTGACTATATCTAGCTTCGCCATCATGTGCAGTCACTAGTTGACCAGTCGAATCGTGATACGTACCGTTACTTGCTCTGCTAGTAAACTTTTCTAAAGTTGGAATAAACGAAGTTGAAAAATCTTTATTTTCAATTTGAGCGCCCCAAATGTATTGGCGATTCTGATGATCTGGCGCTCTAGTGCTACTAGTAAATCCAATATAGAATGTACCATTTGTGTTTGTCTTTGTAAACGTCAATTGGCATCTATACCATCCATTTCCCACATCAGTCATTACTCTGTTACTGTTACCACTACTTGTGCCATTATTAGGGTTGAAAGTAGCATTCACACTTTCTCCATATGAGGTCATATACAACGAATCTGCATTAGCATGTCCAGCCTTGATGTATATTGACCAAGTCCATTTTGTTCCAGTTCCGACTGTACCTATGTGGGCATACATTAGCTGTTGTTCAGTACTTTGCTCGACTAAGAGTACGCCCGACATTGTTCCGTCTGGCGCCAGTGTTTGTGCAGGATACGAGTCTAAGTGTGATGAAAATTGTCCATGACCAGATCCTGGTATACTGGCGCTACAATGATTTATAGTTTCTTCTTCTAATAGAAGACCTAAGCACTCGCCAGTGAGAGGATCCCAATCATATCTAGGTGTATTATGAGAAGCGTATCTAATTGTTCCGTGAGAATCAGTGTACGTAGCAGTACTAGGTCTAAAGAAAGTAAATCTACTATCCAGTGATTTCGAGTTAGTGAAGTCTAAGTTGAGTGTGGGTCTTATATCAACCTGACTATTAGAGTTGTATATATTATGTGTATCACCAGTAATTTTGAATGATTGACCATTCGTAACTGCAACATCAGATGTGCCATCATTATCAGTGTACATGTGATCAATGTAAAACTCATCATTTGACCCAGATGTTTTTAATCGCCACTCACTATTTTTTAGACCATTCGTAGATGAAGTGAGGTGAAGATGTGAAGAACCTCCCGCATTGTCTTCGATCTTGATATCACCCGCACCTTTGACATGAAATTGCTTATCTGGTGGTGCAGTTGTAGTGAATACTGATCCAACACCGACGTTACCGGCATCGTCAATCCTCATTCTTACGGTGCCCTTAGGAGCAAATACTATATGCCCAGCTCCACTATTAGCAGTCACTAATCTAAGTGTTTGATATGACCAAAGAGATGTTCCTCTAGTGCCTTCTGCTGGCAGAGGAATATCAGTCATAAGTTCGCCCACTTTTGTTCGTGATTGATTACTATCAGTTCTCCATAATTGCAGATGCGATTCTTTGTTTGTCGAATGTGTGGCAGATGGACCTATAACAACGTGAACGTGATCGTCTACACTACCACTCTGAATATCTAAATTCTCTGAAGGCGTCTTGGTACCCATACCAATTTTGCCATCACTGGTAATACGCATTTTTTCAGCACGAGTTCCACTGGAATTTCTCGTACCAAATACCAGTTCACCTGCATGATGATTATCAAGCTGTACGATACCAATTGAAGCTTCGGCAGTTGTCGAGCCGTTATGTCCAGTTACGGCAAAACGCATTCCAGTATATTCATTATCACCACCATTATTTCGCTTCTCTAAGAATATATCATGCTGATAAGCAGTATCGTCATATGTTATAGAAGTATTTTCTTGTACGAGTAATCTAGAGTGGTTAGGATCATCATTACCGATGCCCACGTTACCTTCGTAGCTTATGCGGACTTTTTCATCTAATACGCCAACTTCGCCTGTTGAAAATGCTAAACCAGAAGATATATTTGTGCCTAAATTTACTTCTGCTATAGATTCAATTTTACCTACATTCTGAAGTACGCCATTGTTTCTTTCTGCTTGAAATTTTATTGCTGGACCAAATCCAACAGAGGTTGCATTACTTGAGTACGCCTGAAGAGTAAGCATATCTACAGTAGATGTCGTTGATCCGTCTTCATGAATCATACTGACCTTACCAGAAGCGTCTAGAGACCAAGGTGTTATACCACCTGCTCCTAACAATAGTTTACTATCTGTGTGACTGTACTCTACTCTGCCTTGATATGCAGAAGAACCGCTAGAACCATCAGCGAATCTGATTTGACCTTCTGAACTTGTACCACTGTATATTGTAAGTACCTCATTGCCAGAGCCAGCACCTACTACCAATCTTGTCCAAGGAGTATCATGACCTATACCAACATCGCCATCTGCATCAATGCGGACATGCTCACCATTCGTGTCATTGCCAAAAGCGATTTGTCTGCCAGTGTATGCGGTCATGCTGAACACACCAGCATCGTTTTCTATTCGACCCACATCTGTTGTGCCTGTGCCTACAACAAGTGGAGCGCCACTAAGTAGTTCAAGACCCTTGTTCATTTGCCATCTATCTTGTACGGCATCGTATGTTAGCTGTGGTGATGCAACAGCTGGGCTATTTGTACCAACATCTACAGTAAGACCAGCACCAGAAGCGGCGGCAGCGTTTGTAGCATTCTTCGCTATTGTAATGTTTTTGTCTTCTACTTCTAAGGTTGTAGTATTGAGAACAGTTGATGTACCATCTATCTGTAAGTTACCAGTAACAGTCAAGTCACCGCCAACGGAAACATTCTCGATGAATGTTGCACGACCACCATTTCCCATATCTAATCTTAGAGCATTGATATGAGCTCCATTAGAATCTTTACCCGAAAGATATACGTCTCCTTCATTGATAATGGATTTGATGTAAAGGTGATCACCGGAGTTATATAAGGCAGCATATTGACCAGCAGAGTTCGCAAGTCTAATATCTCCATTAGAGTCGGCATCAAGTATTATAAGACCACCAGAGTCTACTGTGAAATTATTTGTGCCTGATGTGGCAAGTGAACTTCCGTCTATAGTAATATTATCTACAATGACCGAACCGAACGTTCCTGACTGCGTTGTATTGATTGCGATTGCTGAGTGCAAGTCTGCGGCTACGATTGCGCCGTCTGTTATCTGGGATGATTTTATTCTAGTTGCCATATTACACTCCCACCGTCAATCTTTGAATTTTTATATTTGTATTCGCATTTGCAGGAGTTACTAGTAGTCTCACTGAGCCAGAGTTTATATCTCCGTCAATTGTACCTAAGCTTGCGTTAGAAAATATTGTTCCGAATTCTGTCATGTAAACTGTTGTTCCGTCATGAATAAGTAAAACTTCTGTTGCGTGGAAATTAGAACCACTTGTCATCTGCACTAAGTATTTAGCTGT
>Ga0187219_1000394_pt1 | contig 20951 bp, 15 predicted proteins | sample 13SPOviralmetaG_FD_130162 | JGI IMG/M metagenome (GOLD analysis project Ga0187219, IMG submission 130162) | Marine viral communities from the oligotrophic San Pedro Time Series (SPOT) site, San Pedro Channel, CA, USA - 13 SPOT_SRF_2010-07-21... | ecosystem: Environmental > Aquatic > Marine >... | reverse complement strand
TCTAATATGTCTGAAAGATCAAACGTAAAATCATTATTAACATTATAATATTGGCCGCCTTCAAGTATATCAATTGTTAGTGATCCATCATAGCCAACAATTAATTTAAATTTAAGACCTTTTGTCATATCAGCGTCAGCATCATCAAAAGTACCACCACGAGTTACTTCACCACCAATATTAGAAGTGACTCCAGCAGCAGTAGTTTTAGTCCAAGCTGCAGCACCAGTGCCACCAATATGTTCTATTGTAAGAGTTTGCTGACCTCCTCTATCTGCATGAGGTCCAGCTTGTTCAATGTCACTAAAATGTGCAATTGCAGTGCTGCCAGCATTACTCTGTAATGTCGCAATAGTAAAATCATTAATATCTGGCATACCAGTCATTGTTGAAGCTTTAACTAAGAAGAAATTACCGTAATTGATTTCTCTTTCAACATCACCAATTTCCAAAGTCTCAGTTCGTGGCTTTTCAATAGTAACATACTTAGTTTGAATATTTTCTACTCTGAAACCATCAATATACATTGTGTTTGGTTGAATACCAAAGGCAAGTCTATTATTACCGAATGCTCGTGCTTCAGTTGTATTATCTACAGTACTTTCATCTGCTATAATAGTAGCAGATGTTTTGTAACCATTATTACCACCTTCGTTATTTAAATATTCTCTTGCTTCATAATTGAATGGCTTAACACTATAGTTACCAGATTCTTCTTTTGTTCTACGAGCTAATCTTGCCGTAAGTTCGGTTGTATTTTTAGCATCGCCAGTTGATTTATCGGAAGCAATAATACCATTTTCAACTGTCATTAACAATACGTAATTAACAAATTCTGAATTTGGTGTGGCATCGTTTGCCGTTTTAATTAGCTTAGTGTTGATTTTATATCGATCAGCACCAGGAGCAGATAGATTTGTAGTACCAGCAGCGTTATCATTTAATGACGAATCAGTTGTTGAAGCAACTACACTTTCAGATACATTTAGTCCAACAATGTATGAAGGAGAATTTGCATATTTGTCTAAGATGATTGTATCTTCTTTTACATAAACAAATGTACCTTTAATAAAATACGCACCTTCTTCAATACTTACGGCAGAGCCTATACCTATTGATTCGGCTGCTGTTAAATCAGAATCATTTGTTGCATCATCTACGAATGTGCCTGATCCAATAAATTCTGCAGCAGTTGCAGTTGAAGCACTTCCGCCATTAAGCGTATCACCATTACCAAATCCACCTACACGGGTTTTCTTTGCAGTAATTTCGGAACCATTCGTGGCTAAGAGTTTAATTACTTCACCAGCAAGGAACCTTTTATTTGTACCACCAGTACCAGCGTTTGCATCAGCATCACCTTCTACGTACTGTATGAATATAGTGATAGCATCTCCGCCAGGATCTGCTAATACACCAGTCTTTGTAGCATCATTCACATCAGTACCAGCCGCATTAATAACTTGAAGTACTTGTGCTTTTACTCCACTTGTGGCACCTTCAATAATGCTATCCTTATAATCAGCCATATAGGAAGATGTAATGAATGCAGTACCACCAGTCGTAAATGTATCTTCTACTTTGATGAAATCATATTCAGTATTAAGAGAAATTTTGCCACCGACTACACGAGCTCCATCAGCAAAGCTATATTGACCATGATAATCAATTTGGCGTTGTATGGCAGTTTGCATTTGTGTAAGTTCACGGGCCTGTACAGCAACACCTGGCTTAAACAATACTCGATGATAGTTTTTAGTTTCATCGAAATCATCTAAGGTATATGCGCTATTAGGATTCGTATTTAAAGTTGTAATTGCCATAGTTTTTTATTTCTCTTATTAAAATTCTATAATTAGTTTAATGTCTTCGATCTGAGATGTACTTCTTTGAATTGGATCTCTATTTTCAAGGAATAACATTTCACCAGATCCTGCAGTAAAGTTAGCAGGAGCAGCATTAACAGAAGCAGTATTAGCATTGCTTAATGCATATTGTGTAGCCACTTGGCCACCAGTCTTAACAATCATATTAGCATTGTCGACAGGTGGGATATAACCGGTTAGATCATTCTGGAAATAGTAAATTCTTCTATTAGTTGTATCTACATTAACTATATATCCTTTAAATCCAGAGCTAGTATTTTCAATTACATGATCATTAGCTTGTACTGCTAACGCTAAGTTTGCAGCCTCAGTATATCCAGTCGTATACGATATGTATTTTAATGTATTAATTGCTGAAGCCGGATTAGTTGGGATTACACCATTTATAAGTGGATTACGAATCAATGATATTTGTCTAAAGTCTTGAGTATTAGCAATTGCACTATCAGCTGTACCACTTATCTGTACGTTAACACCTACATAAAAACCACCTAGTTCAAATACTGGATCACAACCATGACCACCATTTGGGTTAACAGTACTGAATCCTGGTCGACCACGAGGAGCAATAATTGGTTCGAAAGAAGCGCCCGAACCACCGCCACCACTAACGGCAACTTGAGCAACAGTATAGTCAGACCCAACCGAGTCACCAGCGTCAGGTGTAATATCAGTCATAATAATATCACTTACGAAAGCTCCACCAGATACGTAGCTAGCATTAATACCAGTTTGACCCGGTGCAGCATTGGCGCCGTCACCAGTAATGGTTAGTAATATACCACTACCGTCATTATTATAACCAGTGCCACCAGCTGTTAATTTTAATCTTTCAATACCACCAGCAGCGCCTAAAGCACGAGAAGAAACTTGTGATTGTTGTTGTGCAAACTTTGGATCAGTCGATAAGAAATTTCCAAAGGTTAGAATGTTTCCATCCTTAACTGTGGCATTACCAGAAACAGTAACAACTTTACCACTCACCGATATGACTGTTGTATCGACTGGAACGCTTGAATTACCACCAGTTGTATCTGCAGTAATTTTTTGACCGACTTGAATCCTAGGATTTTCGTTTTCAAGAGTTACTACAGTTCCAGCAGAATCAACAGCACATATAGCAGTAGTTTTCTCAGTAAATGTTTTAACAGGCATATAAGAATTTGTTAAAAACTTTTCCGAATCAGAAGCAAGAATAGTGTACATATATTTCCAATGATAGCCATCAGCTGTCGATTGAACAGCAGCACTTGTAAAAGTTGGAACATCAGATACACCACCAGAAGTTGGAGCAATAATACACTTATAAACTTTAAAGTCTGGAGTTAAACAATAGAAAGCTTTATCAAAGATAGCTGGATCAGTTGAATCCCATGCAACAAATACGTTACCGGCACTCCAATCGTATCTTGGTACAACGTGCGAGATATCATTATCGGTTACTAGTTTTAAACCAATAAGTTGTTGACGTGCTTCGTTGATTCCGTCTAGTGTATCGGTTGGTGTAGGAGCATCAGTATCGCTAGTATTAGCTGTAGTGGTTCCTCCCCATGGACTAGATTTACCTAATCCAATATATACGTTGCTTCTATCCCCTTGTATTTCATCAACAAAAGCTGCAGCGTTAAGTGATCTAAAGTTTGATGATATGATTGCGGCCATGATCTTTTCCTATAGTGTAGTTTCTGTAATTGCGTCTGATAAATGTGCTTGAATGTTTAATTTATTTATAGTAGTTCCATCATCAGTTGTTGTGTTAATATCTTCTATTGCAATATTAGAAAACATGTTAATTTGATAATTCCCTTGGAATTTTTTATTTCTTAAAAATGCAGAGCTTTCTTTTACATCGTAATCTTTACGTGCGAAGTAACTATTCTCTGGCAGTGTAGCTGTGATGTTGTCATCGTGATTAGCTGGTATAATCTTCTTGTGTATATAATTTGGAACATGCTTTTGAGTTTGAGTTTCTACTCGTATCGTTGCATCATTTAAATAACCATTACCAGGATTTGTAATCGTATATCCTGTAATATGGCCAGTAGTACTGTTCCGTGTAAGAGTAGCAGTAGCTTGTACATTCGTTGATAAAGGTTTACCATCATGAGCACGAGCATCTGGTGGAGAGATTATAATTGTTGGCGTTGAAGTGTGCTCTTTATTATTTAATCCGACTAAGTCTAAACCTAAGGTTGTTGAATTAAGTTTACCGATTTTAAATTGAACAATCTCATTATCGCCAGTCAAACCATCGTCTGCAGACTCCTGCGCAATAGTTTGTATTGCAGTGGTTGTGCCACCTACACTATATCCTGTACCAACACTAGCAACTGTAAATGATATTGCAGCACCACCCATAACTGAACCAGGTATTGTAATAATCTCACCAACTTCGTATGCACTACCAGTTGTAGTTGAAGTAATACTTGATATAACACCATTCGTTGCAGCACTACCACCGTCAGTTACAACGATTGTTACCTGACCACTAGCACCACTACCAGAAGATCGGCTACCACCAGTTGTTACAGCAGTATAAGTTCCTGCTGCTCGAGCATCATCAGCAGCAATACCAGAGAAATCGAATGTAGTATGTCCGCCAGTAAGAACTACTCTATTGACTTCGCCTTTGCTATTTATTTCTGCTGTTGCAGTTGCTCCGGATCCATCTCCACCTAATGTAATAGCAGGTACAGAAGGATAACCATGTCCAGGCTCAGGAATCGATATCAATGATAAACCGCCAGTGCTCGAAACAGTTTTCATTGATATCTTTGCGTTTTTATTCGGTCGTGCAACACCAATAATACCAAAGCTCGAAGCAATTGCTTCTATTAATAAACCTATATCTTCGATACCAATATAACCTGGCTGAACACCTGGCATTGACGACAACGTTTTTCTGAATGCAGGTGATGCGCTATATGAGTTTTCATATACTTCTATATCATCGCCTTTTCCTAAGCTTGTATTAGGATTAGTATCGCCTAATACATTACGCACTGCTTGTAATACAAGTAAAACTTCACCGAAGTATTTAAATCCTGCAGGATGCACTAACTTATCGAATGGTTCTTTCCATTGTGATAGGTTACGACCAACCTTTACAACATAAGAGAATTTCTGATAAAAATCAGAGTCATGTACTCTTATATTTTTCTCTGATAAAAAGCCTGAACTTGTCGTAAATGTTCCAGATAATACAGGACGTGTATATGTTCTTACGAAACCTTTTTGATTACCACTGCCGTTTGGTTTTCCTGGTGCACAAATAATCAAATAACCTTTGTCGTCATCAGATAAATCTAAGGCAAAACCAAAGTTAGCATCAACAACCGTCTTATCGCCTCTATATTGTAATTTTGGATCCCAAAGTTGTGTATCAACATTATATTCATAATGATACACTTTACCATTATCAGTTATAGCGCCATCATCGAATCCTTGCTCACCAATAATTAAGTTATCACCACTTAATCGGACAATTATACCATAATTGGTATTATCTCTTATAGAAGGAACAACATAACTTGGAATAGAATGTATAGTATGCCACGACTTACTATCTGTAACGACAGCATTATCAATATTAACAGCATCCCTGTCGAAAATATATACTGTATGATACGGATTATCACGGCTAGTTAAAGCAATTCGAGGTGTTCCATTTTCAATATTAGTAATATCAATGGCGTAACCAAATGTTTGATTTGATACATCTTCTACTGGGGATAAAATTCCATCTTCTACATATAATCCGCTTATAGCATCTTTCTTATAAACAACTACTCGACCTGTTTTTACTACTGAAGACGTCGAATAATTTTCAAAAGAAACAACGAGGTAGTTTCCTTTTAGTACAACCGTTGTGCCAAAACCAATATTTCCAGCTCTTCCTGAATTTAATTTACCCGGAGCTCGTATTGTTTGTAGTAATGAATATGTAGTACCAGCCTTTTTATATAGCGCTACAGCGCCTTTTGGGAAATTATCCGGATCTGCATCAAACCCTTCATGACCGATTGCGAGATAATCACCACTTAAAGAAACTGATTCGTTACCAAAGGCAAACCTTTCACCATTAGCTCCGGTCGGCGGAACAATTTTAGTAGTAAAGTTCCAAACGTTGTTGCCACTTGAATTTACACTACGATTCCAGACTTCGACAGAACCCGTTTTAGTTACTCCTGCAGTAGTTTCATCTATTGGAGCAGATATTGCTAATGTGTCACCATCTAATGATACACACCGACCAAATTGGTCATGGTGAATATTAGTATCACTATCAGTTATTGTCCGCGAAATCTTTTGCTCTTCAGTGTATGATTGTCCTTTATTAGTTGTCGTAAATACATATACTGAACCAGCATTGACACCGATTGAATCTTCTTTTGGCGCACCAGCAGCAAAAGAATCACCACTTACTGAGACTGATTTACCAAATAAATCGTTATTCTCGTTATTAGATGATTCGACAACAGACGTTTCATTATAGTTGGCCTGAACTGCTGACTTTGGATCGTACAAACCGGCAGAAGGTTTAAGAGTATTATCCCATGGATACTGAACTTGAACTTCTTGTTCATTATACAATAACTTAAAGAATGTTTCAATCGATTCAAAAGAACCTCGAATCTTATAGAAATCAATTATCTTTTCGTATATAGCTCTTTTATTAACAGGTGAAGTTTTATCCAATGAAGGCGCGATTTCTTTCTGCATTAAATCAAGAAATTCTTCTTGAGCTTCATTTAGATTTAAAGAATCTTCTATAGTGTTTAAACGGTATGACGGACCAGAATCAATATAGTTATAAACGAAAGTCTTCATTGTGATCTTTCGTTTATTTAATCTTGGTGATAGTCCATATATGTTTACAGTTCTACCAGTTGGTTCTGCAGAATCAGCTAATCTACCAGGTAACTTATTTGCATTACTAATACTAATATTTTTTTCTTTTATATCATCAACAACTGATGGATATACAAGTAGTTGAACACCTACGGGAGTAGAACCTCGAGTAGCATCGTATGCTGTACCGACATCAGTTGCAACAAAGATATCATCCAAAAAATATTCTTCGTTTTCTCTATCAGTTATATTGTTTATACCAGTAGCAATGTTTTCAGTTGTTCCATTTCCTATATCTACAATCTGATAGCTTTCGCCGACAGTCAATCGAGATGTATCATCTAATAATAGAACGTCTCCACTTCTAATGGGTGTACCGTCTTGGTTACCAACTAATAAAGGCAATCCATCAGCATCGAAAAACTTTGCAGCTAATACTAGATTTCTTTGGAAAAATTTATTCGGAACATTAATTCTAAATGCTGCTTGGTTGTCTATAACAACATCTTCGAACATTTCTTCATCTTTATAAGTAAACTCTTCCAAGTTCATAAACTTATAATAAGATTCTAAAAACGTACGTATGCCACCAGTATCATTGCCACCATAAGCTGAATTAGTTGCATACTCTAACAGCTCTTCTGGAATCAATTGATCAATACGAATATCTTCCTTAGATCTCGACTTAGCAGATCCAGTTAATTCATACTGATCTATACCGGAATTAGTATCACTAAAGGTAATAGCTAATCCATCAACATCACCAAACGTTTGTGGCTGATCAAAAGTAATCGTTAAACGATCATCTGATATATCAGTAACTCGAGGAACACCCTCAATGCCAGTACCTGACATTACTTTACCGACTATTGGATTTACCAATTCGGCTGGAATACTTCCGTCAAGAACGCTTACGGGTTGAGACGTCAAAGTAATAGTAGTTGAGTTAACTACAGTTTCCGTTGAGCGCGCTCTTAATGTAGTATCAAAATCTACTTTCGACCTTACGTCTTCAATGTAACCTCTTGAAAATGAATCTAGATTTTTTAAACTTTGCTGAGCCATATATTAATTATCTCATTCTAGTAGTAGTTGCATAATTGATCGTTCCAGCAGAGCCAGAGTATGCAATGTTATCGACAGAAGCAGTAGTATTAACTTTTGATGAATCAATATTAACAATCTGATTTCTTTTTGGTGCAATGTCTAAGGAATTAGGCGCTATTGTAACACGTATTGGTGTTGTATCATCAGGCCCAAAATTATTTAAAGTAATAACACCTGTAGCGGCGGAAATCAATCCAGCGTTTCCATTTACAATTATATTTTCATTATTCACAATTTTGTATATTACAACAGTTCTATCATTCGAATCAGGTATTTCTACATCTCCAAAGAAATGATCTAAACCATTAAATTTAAATGCAGAACTCGAAAGATTAAAAGCCTTTCCTTTTTGAATAAAGAAAGTTCCAGCAAAGGTTAAAGTAAAATTATTCTTTACTCTAGATACTGAAGGAGTAATAGTTTGAAATAGGAATGGTCTAATAGTAGAACTTGTAATTGCAGGATCAGCATTATCAACGAGACCTAGCAATTCAGAATGTCTAAACACACCATCAAATCGATTTAACTGATTGAAGTTATAATCATTAACAACATCTTTAACTAACGATTCTAATGCAGATTGTGATCGACTTGTTAGTGATGGATTGTATTTAAAAATCACATCAAGCTCGACATTAGTAAACTCAGGATCTATAAGCTCAGGAGTAATCGATACAATGTTTTTCTTTTTAATAATACCTTTAACTTCTTCTTTTTCAGTTGCTGTTAATGCATCACCAATAAGTGGTTTAATAGCGATATATGCTTTACCGAAATCTGGAATAATATTATCTTCACCACCCCATGTCGATATTGATTCAATATTTGCAAAACCTTTTTGAATAATTGCAGAATAGTCTTGAGAAGTAACAGCACGATCCTGTGCTTGGAAAGTAATAGGAGCATTGAATCGTATTGACTCAGTTGTTTCAGCTGATGTACCACCATTCGCGTTTATAATTGTTGTGACTGTTATATCTGGTTCGTTCAACGTTGGGAATGCTGTTACCAAATCAAATACATCAGCACCATTTGCCGCAATACCCTGTGTGACCAAATAGTCAAGAGTTACAATGTTATCATTTACTGGCTTCTTACCAATAATGCCATCACCAAAAAATATCTGATAGAAGCCGCTTGAATTTTCCTGTAAGTGATATACTTGAGTATCAGATACTACATCTTGCAAAGACGTAAATAATTGATAACTATCAAAGGTCTCCGATTGCTGATTATTTTGGACTCGAACTCTTAATGACGAAGTATCTGCATCAGCATCTGATATCTGGAACTTTTGGTTTTCAATATCATTATCAACCCTATAAGACAATGAACGAACTGTACCTTCAGCAATAGGTATAGAATCAAAGATAAATTTCTTGGTTGAGCCGCTATCTATTCGACTAGCTGATTGAGATTGTATTGCAGAAAATGTATATGATACACCATCAACACTCGTAGTAAATTTAGTACCTCTTTCTAATACTAAGGTCGTAGGCAAATTCGCTGAAGTATTAGAACTTACATCTACAGTTAAACTAACGGTTGCTCGAGGTGCCAATACTGATCGAGGAATATAACCCAATAGACCAGCACGAGATACAACATTACCTCGTATTTGTGCAGAATCAAGGAAAGCTTCATTTAAAGCAAAGTGAGCTAGCATAGCGTTATAGTGTGTATTATAAGCAAGTATGTCTAGTAATACACTCAATCCTGAGCCATCAAAATCATAGTCTTTAAACTGAGATTGTGACTTCATGAAGTTTTTTAGATTATCTTTTATTTGATCAAAATCTAATTCTGATACATTTAAATTTGACGCCATGGTATTTTACCTTAATCTTCTTAAATTAATTTCAATGTCTTGAACTGAATCGTTTTCCTTTATACTAAAAACAACAACAAGTCTATACGCGTTTTCATCAGCAGTAGGTTCAATCAAAACATTAATATTTTCTATTCGTGGTTCGTGTCTCTCTAATACATTCTTAACAGCATCTTTAATTGCTATTCTTGTAATTGAATCATTGGGCTCAAATAACAAACTTCTTAAATTTGCACCAGTAGTTGGTTGGAATGGTCTTTCCATAAAATTTGTTAACAATAAAGTTCTTATTGCGTTTTTAACAGCGGCATCACCAGTGATAGGTATGATATCTTTTTTCTGTGGATGTATCATCATTTGCAAATTTAAATCGCTATAACGATCTATCGTAGCGGTCGTACCTGTTGTGGTAGCTGTCCCGTTACTACTAGTAGATCCGCCTGATGTTGAACTGTAAGTATATGCCATACTGTTATTTATACCTCTTCAGCTTCTTCTCTAGCAAGTTTAGCCATTCTTCTTTCTGTGTATTGTTGAGCCGCTTCTTCAATAGTTGTACCACCATAAACTGCAGGAAACTCGGTATTTAACTCAATGAACTTAGCTTTTACCTCTGGAACAAATTTTGCAAAGTATGCTTCTCCACCTGGATATTTCTTAGCTGCAGCTGCTTGATATTTTCGAAGATCTTCTAGCGAATAGTCGAATTTTTTTAAATCGTCAAAGGTAGTACCACTCACTTCGGCAACAAAAATATACATTTCAGGGTGTGCAAACTTCATAATAGCAATACCAGCTTTCTTACTATTAAACAAACCACCAAGTTCAGTCTTAGCTTGTCTGAAAAGACTTTTGTATGTTAGCTTATATGCTGCAAACATTGTTCTCTTATTAGCGTCTTCAATATCTTTATCTGAGAGAGGTGTAGGTTCTTCTGGTTTTGGTGGCTCTTCCGGAACCTTAGGTTCTACCGGCTGCTCCTTTACTGTACCATCTTCAGCAGCTTCAACATTTGGTGCTTTAACACATGCATCATCACCCAAAAGTGCACCACTTATTAAGTCATCTAAATCTCCAACAGCATCACCAAACTTTTCTTTTATCTCAGCCTGTAAAGTTACAAGGCCAAATGGATCATCAAGTTTAGTCTTTAGTTCATTTAACTTATCTTGTAAACTATCAAGCTTTGGTAACTCTGGCTTGAAAGACGCGAGGTCTGCGGCCATTGCATCTAGTTTAGCCTGTACAGCAGCAAGTTCATCCTTACCACCTTGTAGTAAGGAATCCAATTCAGCTTGCTTAGCCTTTAATGCATCTAATGCTTTATTATTACCGCATGCACTCATTTATATCTCCTATGTTCCACTGTTAGGCGCATCAGATGCATTCTTCGCGCCAGCATTAGAACCACTGCCAGTATCCATCGATGTTGTCTGATGTGTATGTGTATGTAATGTAACGTTATTAGATGTAATGTTACCAGCAGGAAAATCGATGCTTCCATCTGGAGAATCTACAGTCATAGCTTCTGATGCATCAATATCCAATGTGCCTGTTACGTTTGTTGTTTGACTCGCTGCATATGTTTCTGTCACAAGACCGTCAATTTCTTCTGTTGATGTACCAGTAACACCAATAGCTTGATTAGCATTAACATTTAAAGTATAATTACCCATCGATGTATGGCCAAACGTACCAGCATTCGCGATTGCATTATCATTTAAAACAGTTGTTGACATATTATTTGTTACTGATATTGTATTATCATTACCAACTGTTAATAATTTATCATTAATAATATTAGTTGTAGAGTTATTCATAACACTCAGGTTATCATCAACACCAACGTTGGTTGATCGGCTACGTACAATTTCTGTTTCACGGTTACCGCCAATCATTTCTTGTACAGAACCTTTAACATTGACTGTCATATCTTTTTCAACTTGTAAATGATAGTTACCATATACGAGGTGGCGAAGATTGCCATCAACAGTCATATTACAATTACCTTTAATATGAATATTTTTATTTGATAAAACAACTTCGTAGTCTTCACCAACAATTTTTACTTGTCTTGTACCGTCATTATAAATTTCTTCATATGTGCCAGAAGAGTGTAATCGATGAGTACGTTCAAAGCCTGGAGTATCATCTATCTCATTGACATGACCAGCTTCTGATTCATACACTTTATTATATGGATATTCAGGTATGTGATCATTCATTGGATCTAATTCTTTCCAAGGTGCTTCTGCATAAAATGATTCAGCTTTATCTTCAGCCACCGATGACACCTTAGCAGGTACAGCAGTTCGAACATTAGGAATAAGACCTGGTCGTCTTGTTTCTAATTGATTGGATCCTTCATACAATGTTTCTCTAGCAGCAAAGTTAATATCAGATTTATTTTGATATTCTCCTCGAGGATAATCAGCAGCAGTAAATCCTAGATCCTTACTACGTGGACTATTCTTTGAAGCAACCGATCCCATAATTACAGGATCTTGAGCAGATGGCCCATCACGAAAGAATCCAACAACCCACGAACCTTCCATTAAACCATGAGGTGTGTCACCAATCCCAGAAGTACCAGAAGATGTAGTAGGCATCATTACCGTTGCCCATGGTAGATCATCTGTGGCAATCTCTGCTTTATTTTCTGTATGGTAACCAAAGCATCGTACTTTTACTCTATTCATTTCAAGTGGATCAAAGCGATCTTCGACGACCCCAGTAAACCAACAAAAATTACCACCTTTAAACGCATCACTATTTCTATTCATATTTTAATTCCTTCCGGCCCCAACAATCTTTGATCCCGATGCATTGTTTGCAACTCGATTACGACGCTTTTTGCTAGAAGCACTATTTTTATTATTGTCTTTACCAAGTTCTATTCCCGCATCTAAGTCAAATGCTAGACTATCTTTTTGTAATCCAACACTACACCTATAATCATTAGGAGAGAAGAAATGCGATATTGAAGAAACAAGGTAGACACCACCAATATATTTATCGGTAAATTTATTTCCCTCATTGATACCGCTTTCGCTTTTATCAGGCTTTGGTATAATGATACCAACCTTTCGTCCAACTGATAAATTAAAATCACCATAGATTTCCATATCTAAACCCATAAAGCCAAGATTATTATAATATGATTGCTTAGGCAGTAAGGAATTACTTGCTGGGTTATGATAATTAATATCCTTTTCAAATGCTTGTGAATTTAATGAAACATAATATTCTTTATTTGATGTAAACTGATTTACTTTTAGATTATCAATTTCAGTCTGTTCACTAAATGGAGAATTAGCATCTATCGTGTAAGCATTATCATACGTAAATTGAGTTTGCTTATAGGTTTTTGTTGCAATATCAATAGTGTGAAGTCTAGAACTATACGCACCATTATCAATCGCGTCATATATTGATCTATTTAAATCAGAATTTAAATTTAGAATTTTTCTTTCTAACTCTGAATAATTGCCAGGAGTATTCGGAGTGTTTTGAGAAAACGCTGCATCATTATAAGAGCGATATAATTGTTCTTCAAGCATATCATTATATGACTTAAAGTGCAGTCCATCTTGTATCGTTTCATATAAGAAGTAAGGTGTTCCATCATTAGAAGAATTTCTTGTTAACCAAGTCAAAGCGTCTAATGGTGATAAATCTGGATAGATACCTTTAAGTGCATCGGATGAATCAGATATATTTTTAATATCATAATCTGCACCTGCAATTAATCCTAGGTCATGTGTAAATATATTATTAACCAATTGACCAACAATTCCATTAAAGGAACGATTGATGCTTTTAGTATTACTCACCATTGCATGCTCAGATATACATTCAAGTGTGTATGCCTGAAGGCCTGGCTTAGGATTAGTATGACCAACAATCGCTGCAATGAAAACTTCAATATCAAATTTATCTCTTGATTTCGAAAATGTTTCACCACTGTTAGCTGTTCTACGTATTTTTATATTTACCTTTTCACCACTTATAAGATGACTATTTTCAAGGAAATTAGATCCATCATATAATCTCATCATTACTTGTATAGACGACCTATGCAGACTTTCGATTATTTCTATCTGCTGTACAAGATCTTTTATATCAACAACATTACCATTAAGAAGAGTAACATTTATTGAGTATATGTCGTAACCATCAGGAGATACTGTACGATTGCCGTCAGTCTTGGAAGTAAAATTACCCATTTATAATATTCTCAAACTCTTCAACAAACGTAATGATATAAGCAGGATCGATAATTTTTATCTTAGATCGTTGATCATTTAAATTACGTACATGCTGTTCGTTACTCACGTATGATATCTCACCTACGAGGTCGGCAGCATCATTACTATATCCTTCTCTTAAATTTTCAGTATAATGAGGATCAAAGCCACCACTATATACTAATGGCGCAGAATATACAGCGTTTGATACTATTTTTGGATCCGGGCTTCCATCACCAAAGCTTGTGTACCCAGGAACTCGTCTTTGTATGGTAGTATCCCATTGTAGATCTGAATAGATATTTAACAGAGGTGCAATGCCATCATTATTTGTAATCGGTCTTTGTTCTGGATCACCAGTTTGATAATAATATGCAGGAGCTTCAGCATAATTATAACATTTATTTATTTTTAAAGAGAACAGTGTGTCACTATCTAAATTAGTTTCAGATGCAGTGAGAAACTCTCCGGCCTTAAACTCACCACCCGTTATAGCTGTATCAACCGCACCACTAAATGGATTGGTTCCCGGGACACCTGATACAACATCTTGAACTATAATTTCATTTAAATCAGCGTCTTTACGAACAAGTCTACCAATCGAACCAGATGTCGAGCCATAGATTAGTTCTCCTAGTTTGAGTATACCAGCAACAGAATTTTTTGTTCCTCCAGGTATACCGTCTGCATCTTCCTCAACATCTGGTTTAAAACATAAAGCTTTACCTGAATAATTTTTCTTAATATACGTTCGAAGTATATCGTCGCTCATTGGCCATACTTGAAGACCATCGTGTAAAAAATCGTTAATAATAAAAAAGGTCCAATAGTAATCTGAAGTACCGTATAGTTTTTGTGACAAAACATCTGGACGCATACCATTATTAATTTCGAAATCTTTATAAACAGTAACGTTATTTAATTCTTGTGCAGTTTCAGGTCGTATACTACGGAATAAATCCACCATACGGTCAACGGTGCCGGTGCGATTAAAATCATAAGCGACTGTGGGGAATTGGCTAAAAAACATCTATAAGCTCCTATATTTTAAATCGACTAGCAACATTATTTATTGCACTACTAAACCCTGATCGGGCTTCATTCGCTCTACCTTTAATCTCTGTTTCTAATGCACCAACTCTACTCTGTATTTCACCTTCGATAGAATTAAGACCAAATTCAGATCCAGGACTAGATATGCCTGTTCCAGTACCGTATAGCTTTTCACGAGTAATAAGTTCTGTTTCTTGGAATGATAAAGATATATCAACCTCAGAAGGTGATCCATCAGCATGGTACATATTAGAACTTGAATTAAACGTTGTAGTCATATTAATTAAATATGATTCCATTATACGTGGCATAAATGCATTTACCTGATCTCCATGCAAAAACTCTATTTTAAAAGTTGGAGGATATTTAAGTAGTGCGCCTTGACGTGTAGGATATAATGCTTTACGGAATAAATTTTCAATAAGAAATATTTGTTGTGCTTCCTTTGCAGATTCAGATACCATTTTAAAAGTAAATTCAAATGTTCTTAAAGCTACAGTATCAAATTGAACAGCAGTATTAGGATTGAGAGCAATACCTTTTTTGATAGCAGCTTTTTGAGCAGCCGGTGTTAAAGTACCCGCTCCTACTGCATCGAGAGCAGCTCCAGCCTTAAGGTTAGCTAGATCATCCATGTTTGTTTCACTTAATTCTTGTTGAGTAGCACCCATTTGTCCTAAGTCAATAGTACCATAGGAAGCACCGTCAGGTACAGAAAATCCTTGAGGCACGTACAGATGAACCTTTGTTGCTTCCGGCATCGCGCGTTGAATCATTTCAAAAGATACATGAGGAAATCCTTTAAATGAGTCAGCCTTCTCTCTAAGATTCTCTGGATAAACGTATAACTTAGTCATGTTTTATTCCTATGCGTATGAGCTATTAATTTCGTGAGATCCCCAAGCACGAGGGCGTTTGTAAGATCTACTATTATTATTGGTTGTATTATTATTAGTTACAGTGCCACCTTTTTGACTAACAACTACTGGAGGAGCAGTTGATGCCGCAGCATTAGATGCTTGTTCTTGCATTAATGCATTCATTTGTGATTCGTAGTCTATTTCATCACCTGTACCTGGAGATGAAGCAAAGTCTAAACCAGCGGGCAGACCAGGAGTTGCGCCTGCATTATCACCGCCACCCATCATTGCACTAAAATCAGGCATTTCGAAACCAAACATTCCACCGCCACCGGCCGGTGGTGCATTTGGATTTTCTTTTCTTAGTCTTTCTTCCTCGGCTTCCTTTTCCCTTTGCTCACGACCTTTCTCTTTTAACTCGACCATGGTCTTAGCCATATTATCTGTAGCTAATCTTTCTATTCGAGGAAGCTCAAAATCGAAACCTATAAACTTACCGCCTTTTTCAATAATATCAGCAACCCAATCAACTATATCAGCAAGGAAATTATTTAAGTGAGCAAATCCATCTTTAGCATGGGCTAACGTCAATGTTATAAGATCAAAGACTGAAGCAAATCCTAATGCATCTCTCATTTTAATCATTGCAAGAGCTATAAGACCAACCACTGCTGCAATTGCTAAACCGATTGCAATAGGAATAGCAAAGGGAACAAGTATTGCTAATAGTGATGTAGCCATACCCATTAACGCTGCACCCATAGCTGGGAAGAACGTAAGCATCATAAAGGCTCTAAATGCGATGGCGGCCGCTCTCATACCCTTTAGCAATTTCATAAATTTACCACCAAGATTTTTGGTCATATCTTTAAGGTGAGTTAAAAATTGTGGAACGTACTGTAATGTAATAAACTTAAAAAATATTTTTGCAGCTCTACCGAGGCCTTTGACAATTTTCATAAGTTTGCCACCGAGATTTTTCATCATATCTTTAAAGTGAGCAAACATACTGCCAGCATATTCTGTTGCTAAGAACATTTTATATGTTTGTACTGCCTTCTTTAAAGCCTTAAATCCTTTAAATACACCCTTCAATGTTTTTACAATTGTACCACCAAAGAATAATATAAATGCACCAGTAAATGCTTTCCATTCACCTTTAAAGAGCTCGAGTGCGCCTTCGATATCTCCATCCAATAAAGACTGAACAATTTTAAATGCAGAGCCTAATACTTCAATTACTCTACCAACTAATTTTTCCATTAGTTCAGGCGCAAAGATTGCAAGACCAGCCAATAAACCACCACCAATAGCCACGGCATTCTTTTTCGCGAAGCCAACCAAACCGCCAATACCACTGGATATTTTCCCTAGCAAATTAGATTGATCTTGAATCGCTTTATTTGCTTCTCTTCGATTTTCTTCTGTCTCAGCATTAGCTAATATTTCAGCCTGATTATCTCTTTCCAATTGAGTAGCTTCAGCATCACCTCTTTCGATAGCTCTTTCTAATCTTTGTTGTGATTCTATAAACTGTGACCTTAAAGCAAGTGAATTTGCTTTTCCTTCTTTATCAGCTGCTTCTGTCGACAATACAAGATCCATTAAAAGCTTATTTCTTTCAAAATCAGTTTTATTATCTTGAGCTACCTTGTTTTGTTCTGCAATTTCTGCAGCCAATGCTTGAATCGCAACTCCACCACTACCGCCTTCCTTTAGATTTTTACCTCCAAAGCCAGCAGCAAGCTGTTTCATACTTAACTTTATGTCTTCTATTGGATTATCTTCAGCCATAACTTATACCTATTTCTTTTTAGAACTTATTGCTTGTGACGTGAAGAATGCAGCAACGATACCAGCAACAGCAACAAAGTACGTAGGAGCCATATCACCTAATGTACTTTGAGCCTGATCTAAACCTGCTAATGATGCCAATACTACAGCGAAAGGATAAAGAAGCAATCCACCTAGTGCAAACCAAGTCATATTTCTTTGTGCATCTCGCATAGCATCCGCATCTTCGAGTTCTTTACGTCTAAACTCAAGATACATTGCCTCTTCAGCTGCACTTACTTTACCATCACCATTAGTATCTGCTGGATGGAATGCTTCTTTTACTTCTTCTGACATTATTTACTCCTTGCTTGTTCTGCTTTACGTCGTTCGTTTTCTTCTTTAATATGTTCTTGTAATAACGAAACATATATTTCACGTTCCCATGGCACCATATCATTGAGCTCTGTCAAGCTATATCCATGGTGTTGCATCATCGCAAAGTTAGTCTTATAGTGGTTGTATAAGGTATCGTGAGAGAGGCCTAACCAAAAAAATTGTCAAAGCCTCTTAACTCTGTTTCATTTTTCATACCGCATTTATTACAATCAAACTTCATATCATAAGTTACTGCCGGCATATTTTCAAAGTATTCCGTAAGTAATTTAAACTGCTGACTATTTAGAGAATCAACAAACGTTTTAATTGCAGCAGGACCTTCATCCTTTGCAGAATATACATTGTTTGCGTCGTAAATTGATTCAATACAACTAATAATCATAGCCAAAGCCTGATCAATACCACTGGCTTTCAAATCTTGTTTTTCTAATCCACCTACTGATGGATAACTTAATGTAACACCTACATCATCAGTAAGAGCAATCACATTATTTTGCTTTATAACAACTGGCATATTAATCTCGTCAAAATTAATTTCCTGATCATTTTCAGCTTCACAATGACTACACTTAATCTTTATCTCTGTCGACTCACCAACCGACTTTCCTCTTAATTGTAAAAATAACGCTTCTAAATCAAACATCGCTAATCGATTAACATCGATTTCGTCATATACACATGCTTTAATTACATCCTTGAAAGCTGTTAAAATTTGCTTTTGATCTTTTGATTCTAATGCAATCATTAAGATCTTTTCTTCTTTTACTAGGTAAGGTCTATATTCTATTTCCTGTCCTAGTGATGGTATAACTGTCTTATACTTCGCAGCATTCAATACTGGTAAAGCCATAATAAACTCCTATAATAATATTAAAATAATGAACTAAACTTTTTCAACCCACTTGATGTTTTGCTGGGTAGATTTCCTAATAAACCGCCTACGTTTGGTATTGCTGATATGATTGCAGAAAGAGATGATTGAATAAAATTCTCTGGCACATATCTATCATACGCGAATGTTATTTGTACTTTTTGTATTCCGTTTTCTGTTTCGTTGTTTAAATCAATTGCCGCTATCGCTATTGGATACGCATTAATTAATCTTACCGCATAAACATTATTATCAGCAGTGTTGAGCTGTTGAATAACAATATCTGTTTGATAATTTTTCTTATAACCTAATGTATAATTCTCTGTATCGACAATTGAAGACATCCACGTTTCAAACATATCTTTCATGTAATAATCGTTTGTAAGTAAGAACGTCATTGTAACATCGTCATCAATATACCCATTAGGTATTTTGAGTGTTTCTTTTTCTGCAGCGTAATCTAATGTATTTAAACTACGACCTGGAAGCTGTGTCGATTCACAAAGGAAAGCAATATCTCTTGGATCGCTTACTAAGCTTCGTGCATTAAAGGTTCCATTAGCAAATCGACCAACAATATCTAATGGATTTAGATTAACTAACGCCTGTGTTGGTGGCGTAAATATAGTCAAGAACCGATTAGTCGGTGCTAATCCTTGTCTTTTACCAACGATGGCTTTTAAATTATTGATTGACATATTTTTTATCCGTTATATTGTTTGCGAGAATATCTCCAAACAGATTCTTTTTTAACTTTAGCAAATTGTTCAACTGGTAAGAAGATTGCAATTTCCCAATCAGTCATTGGAACTCTTACTGGCATACCTTTTATTTGACTACTTAAATAATGCTTAAAGCAAGGTTCGAACTCTTTAAACTTTTTTGTTGATTGAAGTAAATCATATCGTAATTTTAATCTACTCTTATCGTTTATATTTTTAGGTGCAGTATCCATTAATGCATCAAGGAATCTTGCTCTTACACCGGGAGCTAAATAGTGTAAATTTAAACCATAGAATCCACCCGGTGCTGGTTCAACCATAATCACTAATGGGAACTTATCATAATATGGTAGTGTCTTCTTATGCTTAGGATCATAAAAGTACATATACATGTTACCAGCAATTTCTTTTCCAGCCGGCTCGAGGGCAGCATCTTTTAAAAGTTTGCGCGGTGATATGTCACCTAGTGCGTTAACATTTTTGCGGAACCAATTCTTAGACTGTTTAGTCCTTTGTTGTATTCCAGCTCTTTGAGCACCTGCTTGTAATGTATCAAACAACGAAGCCATATTATTTACTATCCATCTATGTTTTACTTATATCTTTATTTATATCATTTAACAGTGTACATTTGGGTGAAAGTATGTTATAATAATATAGTTACCCGGCGGGATAGAGGTATACTATTTTTTCTTAGGAGATTTCTTTTTCTTCTTGAGAGGACCACCAACTAGTTTAATACCCATTGACTTTAATGTATGTTCAGTCCATATCTCAAAGGTCCAACCACGATCTTCAGCATAGTTACGAGCAGCATCCCATTTATCGGTATTCTTTATATATGTTGTTACTTCAGTAATGTACTTCTTCGTCTGTCGCGATGGTTGTTTAGGTGGTTTTGTTTCTTTATCCGGCTTGATCTCGACGAGTATAACATGCCCTGATTCCATCTTAATGAGTAGATCCACATAATATCTATGCAGCTTCTTATCTACTTTCCATCTATATGGTACTACTACCTCTTCTGAGTTCCAAGCAACTACTTTCGGATTTGCTTCACACCACTTAAATGCTTGCCTCTCCCATAGTGAACGATACTTGACCTTCGACGGATCTCCAGCATATTTTTCTGGTTTTTTAATTTTGTAATTTCCGGAGTAAGCCATAACATTATTTATAGGCATAAAAAAAAGGACCCATTGCGAGCCCTCTGCTTGGTTTACGCTTTTATTTGCTTTACGTATTTTACACCACGATAGATATATACTAGTTCTTTCATCGTAATTCTCCTTGTTCGGATTATACGATTCGTTTTGACGCATGAACCTATGCGAGTCGATAAAGATGACCACTC
>Ga0187219_1000392_pt1 | contig 21031 bp, 26 predicted proteins | sample 13SPOviralmetaG_FD_130162 | JGI IMG/M metagenome (GOLD analysis project Ga0187219, IMG submission 130162) | Marine viral communities from the oligotrophic San Pedro Time Series (SPOT) site, San Pedro Channel, CA, USA - 13 SPOT_SRF_2010-07-21... | ecosystem: Environmental > Aquatic > Marine >... | reverse complement strand
TTAATCTTAAGTCCAGCAGACCTTAGAGTGTCACCAGTGTTGTCGTTAGCAACTGTGCCTCTATTAAGAACATTGTCCGAATCTAATACATCTAGTGTGCTTGTCATTTCTACTTCCTATGAAAACTCTTAAACTTATTTATATCAAACATATGGACCAATTGCTGAATCTAAACCAGAATCATTATAGAACGGGAACACACCTTCGTCCATAGTTTCGGTTGTACTAGAGAACCTAATACCCGGAATGAGACCAATAGTATCAAATGTTCCACTATCTTCATCCATAGTAATACCACCATACAAGGAATCAGACAGGTTGTATCTAATATCTTCTCTATTGTCACTATCACTGAATCTTCTAGAGTTAGGATCAAGAATGTCTGCAATAGAGATATACTGTCCATTGTAAAGTGAGTTGTTGAGAATAGCAGAATTTTGAGCATCAGTCTGGTAAATGTCAAATCCACGACTAACAGCAAATCTTCTCTGTGCATCACTATCAATCGCAGTGATAGAAGTAAGACCTACACCAGCAATACCATCTTCAGATGTAAGAACAGTAGCAGCAGAGGCAGCGATATCAGAGTCTGTAATAATCTCTGTCAATGGTGTTTGTAAAAGAGACACTACAGGTTCGAATGCTGTTTCTGTAAAAATAGCAAACCCAGCTGGATGTAGATAACTTTTATAGTAATCTAACCATTGGGTAGCAGGAATACCACTCCTAATCAAAATAGAGAAGATTTGATAGTAATATGAGTCTTGGATAAATCGTAAAGATTCAGATCCTATCTCACTTTCACCAACAATAAACATTTGATTTCTAGGTAATGTTTGTTCTACGTCTTGCTGGAAAAAATATCTAAAAAACTGATCAATAGACAGGTTAGTGCCTTTAATCTTATAGATGATAGGCAATTGCTTATAGGCAAATCTTGGAGAAGGAAATTGGGTTGGACCAAATCCCGGTGATCTTTCTTGGAACAATAAATCCAAAAATTCATCTGAAGTAGACTCAGGGTCTCTAGATGTAAAGATATTTTTTAGATCATGTGCAATACCACCTTCACCATCAATATACTCATAATATGCTTTCAGAAATTCTACTAGTTGTGGATACTGTTCTTTGAAATGCTCAGGAACTACAGTATCAACCTGAGATTCTTTTAGGTTTACATTTAGTCTGTTTACGTCTGAAAGGGTTTTGGTATCTGACATTGTTTAATTCGTTGTGCCTGTTACAGAAGATGCTTGGTTTACATCTCCACTACCAACTGATCTATTTGTTCCTAAAGTAATCAATGTGTTTCTCAAAGGTTTGAATGTACTATCATCAGCAGCATTAGCAGTAATAGTCAAATATGTACTACCAGAAGAAATAGAATCAATTAAGAACCCTACCAGATTAACTTTACCTGTAGTTGGTTCATAACTACCTACATTCGAAATAACTACATTACCTTGAATATCAATAGCTTGAAGTGTAGTCGAGTGTAGTGGCGCATTTCTAATACTACAAGAAATACCATTTACAACAAATCTATCACTACTAATACTTGGAACTTGCATCAAAGGTGATTGAATATTGTTAATAAAGTTAATTGTATAATCTGTTCTAACAAAATTTCCTGTAGTCGGGTTCTGTAATGGAGTAAATCTAGCAGACATTTTGATATCAATATCTGACCCCAAGATAGAAGGATCAGAAGCATCTATTTGAGATGTTAGTTTAGATTTTCTAATTGTATCATTAAACTTTCCAGAGTTTACAGCAAAGTAAGAATTTACTTCACCAACAATCTTAGTTTGGATTGCATCTCTAGTTAAGTTAGTCAAAGACTGATTGTATCTAAAGTTTGTAATCACGTCCAAGTAAATAAATGTTGGATCAACAAACTCAGCTTCAACACCAACTACTGACAAAGGATCAGTCAAGTTATTTTTGATAAGGGTCTGTAGAGCAGCCTTCTGGACTGCACTAACATCACTTTCATATACAATAGAAATGATAGTCTTGCCATACTTGGCAGGAACATTATCTTCTCCGCCCCATGCATTGATAGACTTAATACCCGGAACACCGTTAGCAATAACACCTCTATAATCGTTAGCAGCAACCAATCTGTTTTGCGCAAGATATGAAAGTGGAGCATTTGCTCTAATAGATTCAGGACTTTCTTTATCTGCACCAAACGAAGATTTTGTGCCTCTTCTTACTACAGTATTCAATGTCTTACTACCAAATCCAGTAACAGCAAGTGTAGAAGATGGGGTAAAGGTTGAAGCACCGTTTGCATCAAGACCATTCGTTCTAAGGTAGGTAACACGAATAACTTCACCGTTCACAGGGTTTTTACCTGTTACGCCCAGAACACCAAAGTTAAACTCCCAGTATCCATTGTATGTTTCTAGTGGAAGATATAGAGCAGTATCAGCAGTAATACTAGTAATAGCATTTCCACCAGATGTAGCATTAGCACTAAAGTAACTTGTAAAGTTATCTGTGTTGGCATTGTCATATACTTGAACTGCAACTGTAGACAAATCTAAGTTTGGATCAGGAACAACATAAACCTGTCTGTCCCCTGTAATCTCAGCAATAAATGTCTTGACAACCAATTCACCTTCAAATACTCTAACATAGGGTTGACCTAAAGCATCAACAAACGTATAGAGGTTTGGTTGTACTGGATTGGGGAATGCTGTATATTCTAAAAGTGTTCTAAATGTATAACTTACACCGTCAACTGTTGATGTAAACTGTGTTCCAGCTGGCATAGTAATACTAGCAGGTTTACCAGCACCTGATCCTAAATCTACAGTTACAGTCAATTCTGCGTTAGATGCAGTCTTCGATCTTGGAATATATCCAAACAAAAGTGAATGGTTTACCAAAGATGTTCTGAGTTGTGCTGTAGGAAGAAAAGACTCATTCAATGCAAAGTTTGCAATCAAACCATTCATATGAGTATTATATGCCAACACATCAAGAATGTTAGACAGACCAGAACCTTCAAAGTCATAGTCAGCAAACTCTGACTTAGATGCAAAGTAGGTTTTTAGTGATGTTTTGATATCATCAAAGTTAAGGTCTGATGAATTGATTGTGGTCGCCATTCTTATCTAATCCTTGATATTGAAGTATCTAGCACTACAACTTCGTCTGTATTTACTACTTTAAATTCAACCCTTACACCAAGATAGTTTCTATCAGGGTTGTCTCTAACATCCAAAGAAACTAGTTCAGCTCTTGGTTCATAAAACTTAAGTGCATCAGTAATAGCATCTTCGATCAGAAACGCATTTTCTTCATCAGTAAAGTTTTCAAATAATCTAGAACGAAGGTCTGCACCAAAGTTAGGTTGAAAAGGTCTTTCACCAAAGTTAGTCTGTAAGATAGTCTTTACAGATTGTTTAACAGCAGCTGCATCAGTCTTCTTGAAAATGTCACCAGTAGTTCTAGCAGCGAAGGTTAAATCCAAATCACTGTACTTACGATTTCTAGTCGTTACAATAGATGGTGTTTGTAAATTACCATCTTCTATCGAAAGTGCTTTTGTTACTGCCATCTCATACCATTTTTCTTATTATTCTATGGTTTATTTATACTGAAAATAACCAAGACCACCATAGATTGCTGCTCTAAAATTAATATCAGTTCTAACTGACCTATCAAACCTTCCTTCATAGTAATCATTTACTGAAGGCATTACAACAATAATCTCAGCATGATATACTTTATCAGGTTGTAAAGTTCCTACATCTGCATTATTAGGAGAAGGGTCTAATGTATCATAGTGTAGAATCATTCCTTGGAAAAGATTATTATCTTTCCAATAGTTAGCAAGTTCAAATGTAGCATAGGCATCATTCTGACCCTTACTGTTCAATACTTCATAAACAACAGCTCTACCTTGTGTCTGTAAATCCCTAATATCACCAGTTACTAAAGTCTCATCACTCTGTTTCTTGACTAGACCTTCAGTTACAATCAAACTATTTCGTTTAAACTTACTATTATTTCTAAATCCTTCAATTAAAGGAACATGGCAATAAAATCGTTTAGCAATAATCTTGCGTTCACTTGCATTTAAATGGTTAATAGTAGCTCTAGTTCCGGGAGAAGATACAAACAAAGATAATGGAATACCACCACCAAGTTTAGTTGTGCCATTAATCTTATCAAGTTTCATAGGATCAAAGATTGGACTTGGTAGAATCTTTGCTGTTCCAAGGTTTTCTTTATATCTTTTGATTAGAGTAGAATTAACTAATGATTTTCTAGAGTATTTTACTTTAGGATTATTTCCGAAATATGTTCTCAGTCTTTTGGCAACTGAAACAAAATAATCAGGACCAATCAAGTTCTTAGCAACAGCTGCTCCTACAAGAGTTCCATCTTCTCTATTGTTAGGGTCTCTAAGTAATGCTCTAACTTGTCTAGTTGTAAGTTTATTAAAATTAACGTTTACCATTGATTATCTTTCACTATATCCTAATTGTCCACATAAACCGGAGAACCATCAGATGATGTAACAACTGAACCACTTTTCGTTCTTAATACATTTTGTGTTACACTGTTTGTCCCACCATCAAAATCGTTAATGAATGAATTTTGAGTATCAAACTCATTACCATATTGGGCAGCTTCTTTTTTCTGTTCTGTGGTCTTACCATCATCAAATGTATCTGCTGCATTTTTAGGATTAGGAGTTCTAGAAGCACCAGCAGTTTGCGCACCACCAGAGATACTGTTTCTGATTATTGCTTCATCAATAAGAGGTTTACGAATACCAATATCATAGGTTTTAGCCTGACCTTCAGTTAAGATTGCTTCTGTAGGTTTAGCAGTTTCTACTGCATCAGGGTCTGTGCTTGTCATATATCTTGCTCTCTGTGCTGTGCCAATAACATCACCATGATAGGTCTTACCATACATTACCATGTTATCACCACCAATAGTGCCACTAGAACCAAGAACAGATGTGGTTATACCAATAAGTCTATTTGCCAAAGCAGAACTTGTCATGTTCTCTTTTGCTGTAAGTGTCATATGCCTACCAGAGTAAATATCAATATCTTTTTCAGCAGCCATTCTCAGATAGTTCTTAGCAAAGATATAGGTATTATTCAAAGCACCAAGAGTATAGTTACCAAAGACAATCTCTGACTTATTACCTTCTGTAGTAATGATTCTATCACCTACAAAGTTCTCGACTTTATCTTGGGCAATCTCTTCAACTTGCTTGCCTTTAGTAGTAACAGTATAGTTGTCACAGTTGACATTAAAGTCACCCTCTACAGTTAGGTTAAGAGTTCCTTTATAGGTAACATTGCCGTTACCATTAACAACCATTACAAAATCATCACCAACTAACTGCACCATTCTTGAGGTAGAGTTTACAAGTATAGTTGTAGTATCTTCAGCATCAGTTCCACCGGGATACATTTCAATGCCTGTGCCGTCTTTATGAACATAGGACAGACGTTCTCCACCCTGAGTATCATCATGTTCAACTCTATGACCAGAAGAAGTTTCTTCTACTTTGTTATAGGGATACTTGGGTTGCCAGTCTGTTTTAACTAGGTCTGTGCCAGCAACACCATCTGGCATTACGATTTTAGATTCCCATTCTTCCCGTGCAGCTTTGTTAGTTGTCGGTTTACCAACATACTCTTCCCGTGGGAATGACTCATCCGGGTCTTTAAATCCTAAGTCAGACATATTACTTAAACCCTCTTACTCTGCTTGCATCAATAAGTTCTCTAACAGTTAAAGAACCTTGAGTTCTAGCATCTGTATTTCTTAAAGTATTTCTTTTACCAAAAGAGTTCTCTACATATTTAATAACATCAAATCCCGGATCAGTTGCATTTTGATTAATATCAGAATGGCCAAATGCTTGCCCACCCGGAAGAACAACATAGAAACACTTCATAAACTTATGAAAGGTATTCCATTGTGCAGTAGAACAAGAGTTGATATCTTGAATACCATCATTCAATCCACCTACAAAGGCAACACTGATACTGTGAGGTAAATGTCCAGACACAGTAGTATGTTCAGCAGCAGAGTTAATAGGTTTATTAATCTGGATACGGCCATCCCGTAAGATTAAGAAATGAAAGTTTATATCTTCTTGGTTATACTGTGCAAAGAACCAGTTAAGAAGCTCTTCTCTCTTAAAGTTTTGCCTATAATCACTAGATGTATGATAGACAATAACCTCAGTATATTCTCTTCTAGCAGAACGCAAGTAGGACTCTAGTTCTTCAGGTGTTTCAATAATATCACCTACTTCAACTTTGTCAACATCAAAAATAGAGTTTACATCATCTCCTAAGAAGTCTGACTGTAAAACTTTTAATGCTGGATTGAAAGCATCAGCAAAGTTTATGGTTGTAGTTACTGCCATTATATCTTAACCTTTTTTTGTAAATAGTGGTTTGCCACTACTAGTTCTAACAACTTTACCTTCTTTAGTTCGCACTACATTTGTCAAATCACCAAAAGTATCAGGTCTAGATGCTTCTGTTGGAATAAATGTATTCTTCTCAAACTGTTCTTCGGACACCTTATTTAAATCGTTTCCTAGAGCTTTACAGGAACCTACTCCTGCACCTTCTTCACTACTACCTGTACCAGCAGATGTATTTGCATACTTAACAGTTCCACCTTTGACATATAACATTGCTATACCACCAAGCATCAAAGAAAGTTCAGAAGCATATGAACCTGTAGAACCACCTACTCTTGTTTCGTCTTCTTCTGTTAGTTTACTATTCTTAGTTACAGAGTTTGCATCTAGTGCGCCGGGATGACCGGGTGGAGTCGATTTGAGTGGTTTGTTAGAACCACCGTCAAATGGGTTGTGTCCAGGCTGCTCTGGTTCGTTTTCGTGTTCAGTCTTTTCATTATTAATAATATTTGTCCCCGGAGGACCATAGTTAGGCAAATCACTAGGATCAACATCATCGTCATATTCATTTGCTTCTTCAGAGTTTATTTCATTATCTAAAAGTCTCTGCGTGATTTGCGCTCTAGTTTCTTCGTCGTGGACTGATCCATCTGGAAGGTTATCAGCAACAAATTTTTCTAGTCCAGATAAGTCAGCTAAAGGGTTTTGCACTGCTCTCTTAGTAGCATCATGTGCAGGTGCAACTTCTTGAGTATATGTAGACATTACACACTGTTCCTATCTAAAAGGTCATATGCAGTATCTATAGTATTTTGAAGACCATCATTAGTTTTTAAAATATATTCATGAATGATTTGCGCAGCTTGTTCTATAGTTTCTGCTTCCTTTAGTTCAGCACCTCGTAATGATGGGTCGTCTCTCAGTAAGATGAATAAAAACTTAATCTGATTTTCTTCACTATTCAAGTCAAGGTTATTTTCAAAGCAAAACTTATTATACTTTAGAATATTTTGACCACGAAACTTGAAAATACCAAAAACAAAATCATCTTCAGTTCTACCACCCTGAGTTTTAGTTGGATCAGGTTTAGGTGCAATATTAGTATTACTTGATACTGTATTCTTTCTTAATCCGGGTATTACTTTAGCCATGATAATTCCTTATGGTGCATAACTTGCTCCTGCAATAGCAGCTGCTGAAATTTCTGTAAACCCTTCTTGTTTAGCAACTTCAAAAGCAATCTGCCCAGTAGAAGTATTAGCATATACTATACCACCTACATTAGTAGCATTTGTAGTGTCTCCTGCTCCACCAATATTACTCTTGATAGATGTCGGTTCAATCTTATCTTCAGGAGTAATGTCTTCTCCGGGAGTTTGTTCGATTTTACCAATAGTTCCCATTACCAAAGGGTTCTGTGAATGCTTACCGTCTAGGAAGATACCAAAGACCCATGAACCCTGTTCAATACCTGTAGGACTTCTACCTACACCAGATACTCCACCATATGTAGCAGGGACCATTACTGTTGCCCAAGGCAAGAGTTCAGTAGGAACTTCAGACAAATACGCATTGTGCGCACCATATACCCTGACTCTAACTCTACCAAGTTTTTCAGGGTCATTCTTATTGTCTTCGACAATACCCAAAAACCATCGGGTATCATCTCCGTAAAACTCTTTCTGTAAGACCTTATATATTTCCATAACTTTAATTCTGATTCAGTTTCTCACTGCCCAAGCTTGGGTCAGTATCTGTTTTTGTTGCAGTAATAGTAGCAGTAAGTCTATTACTAAAAATCGTATACATTATCTTTTGAATAAGATATTCGCCTGATCTTTTCTTATCACGGACACTATCAATATTAGACTTTTCTTCAGGTGGAATATCTTTTTGAATATAGATATCCATCTTCTTACCAAGTTTATTAAATCCAAATGAAATGCCCGGAACAGTAATATTGATAGGCTGTTGATCTAAGAATCCATAAATTGCTCTGGACTGTGCTTTATATAAATGCTTGTCTACAGTTTCTTCTTCTAGGAAAGAGAACTTATCATCAAATAGTTTTCGTGTTACTACCTGTGTAGTATAGGTATTCTGTCCATTATGATAAGGTCTACCAATAGAAAAGTCTGGATCATAGTTATATTTTGTAGAACCATTTGACTTAGGTAAATTATCTAGAGTAGTAGGAAGATCATATATGACTTCTTCTCCACCATATTCATAGGTATCAATAAAGTTATAATATCCACCATAAACATTTCTTGCCATTGCTAACAATGTATCTTCATTATTATTGATAGTATAGTTGGTAATCTTTTTACTAAGAATTCCCCAGTCTTCTTCTTGACCAGCACCTTTATTGGATGTAGTTCCAAAGATATAAGGATCACCGTTATTAAATGGACTTTCCCCCAACAGTGTAGATATATCTGCAAGTTGTAAAGAGTTATCTACCATTGTAGAATAGAAATAAAATGGATGACCATTATTGTTAGTACATCTTGCAGCCATCCAGTTTGCTGCTTCTAGGGGTGATGTAGTGAAAGGGAACACTACTCGCATATCAGACTGCACTGGACTACCTTTAGGTTCTACAGCTACACCTAATTGTTCTGAACAAATAGTATTACAAATAGCATCTGGTTTGCCTTCATAGGTTTTACTGAAACGAGTGCTGTTACTCAGTAATGCATGTTCTTCAACTAGTTTTACAGAAAACCCAGACTTATCATCACCGACTTTTTGTCCAAAATCAATCCCCATACAAATGAATTCTTTGTTCATAATAGGGTTTGCTTCAGAGTCTAACACAATAATATTGACTCTTTCTTGCCCCTGAAAATGAACCGCATTAGATGCGTTGGCAGAGTCAATAATTACAAGACGGCCTGTGATGTAGGGAAGACCAAGGTTTTCATAGATATTGACTTCTGCAACAATCTTTGAAATCTCTTGCCGTGGATATCTTTCAGAAGAAACAAAAACTCTTGTCTGTGCAACATATAAAGGATGATGTCTACCAGTAGTACTCATTAGTAACTACTACCCCCGCCACCACCACCACTACTGCTACTGACACTAGCACTACTACTACTGCCACCACCATTAGTAGAAGGTGTAGATATACTTGAAGTGTATGAAGTATCTCCAAATCCACCACCAATAACAGTTTCAACCTGCTCCCCTGAAGTTTCGGATAAGATTCTTTTGAACTGCTTATCAAACTGAGTAATCACTTCTGGTCTCAACACCTTAATAGGTCTAACCTCTTCATTTTCTTTTCCATATCGTTCAAGGAAGGTGACAGGAGTAATCGTAGCAGGGATAATAGCATCATAGTTGGTAGCAATATAATCTTCATATTCATTTTGGATGAATACAAAAGAAGAGTTATTATCTAGAACACCATCATCACCAGTAGTTTTATTTGCAAAGAATGGTGACTGACTAAGTACCGAACCTGTAAATCCTAAATTCTTATAGGTTACAAAGTTTCTTTCTTTTGGATTTTCAGTATCATTTGCTGTGATAGTGTTAAAGGGAAGTGCAGCATATACTCCACCTAATGCAGTAGTTAGGTCAACATTTACATCTGACCTAAACTCAAATCCAATATATTGTGGAGCAGTAGCAGTTATCAAGTCCAGTTGATTATCAACTAAAGTGAATGTATGGTATACAATAGAAGTAGGTGCAGTTCCACCAGAACCTATAATAGAGTTTATGATAGCTCCTAGTTGTATGGATACAACACTTTGAAGTTCCGCAGTGAATCCTAATACTCCTACTAAGAAGTTAGTCTGCCAATCATCAATCGTATATTCGTCATCGTTGATAAACTGTGATTGTAAAACTCCTGCAATCTGAAGTGCAGTTCCACCCGGAATAAGATTTCCCAAGATTGCCTGAATACCAAGTTCGTCCAAACTAAAGTTAGTAAAAATAGAACTAAGATTAGAAATATTAATTTTGTCAATGATGAACTTATCAGCAGCAATTTCAACAGCAGCTGCTGCCTGTTTAGTAAGATTTGTAGGGTCTAATAGTGCTGCTAATATTGTCACAGCACTTCCTGTCCACCTAATTTCATGCGACACTCTTTGAATAAAGGGAGCATTAGGACTGATATCAACATAGTTGCCACTAGCATTTTCATAGTGATGCTTGGCATTATATTCTTCTACTACTGTATCAATCTTAATATTCTTGTCTACTTCATTCTCTGTAGTAAGAATAGATTCACTATTAATAAAGTTAGCATCAGTAAGAACTTTTGCTGTGATCTGGTAAGTCATTCCAAATGAAAGATCACTAATAGTTGCTTTTGTATTATTCTCTGTGGTAACAATACTATAGTTTGTTGCTACAGTATTTCCTAGAGCAGTTACTATTTCTACTACCCACTCACTAGTATTTACAAAAGTTTCTGCTGTAGTTAGTTCAATCTCTAACTCACTGTTGATAGTAGGTGTTCCAGTATAAACTCTATCAGCTGGTGTTTTTTCTACAATAATTTGACCCATATCAGGTCGTCTTCTTAAAATCTTTCCAGTAACACCAGATGCTTGTCCTTCAATGTTACTACCTACTAAGAACTGCTCTGCAATATTTGCTCTAGTAGTAAAGACAATATTAGGATATTCTTCTTTTGCCTTGTCACTAATCCGTAATCTGGTTAAAGGCCATCCTCTTTCCTTTAGATCATCATTTAGAAGATAGAATGTCCAGTGATAGTCAGGAGAACCATATAAGTCGTTAGAAACTTGATCAGGTCTGTCACCGTCTCTCAGATTATATTCTTGATAGAAAGAAATGTCATCCTTGACTCTATCAATCAAATCAATATAGGCACCAATGTCTTGAATTGCAACAGCTGTTGATTCGTTACCAAATCTATAATTGACTGTAGGATAGTTTGTGAAATATGACATATTAATAACCATCCTTAATATCGTCTTTATTTAATGCTCTTTCTTCTTGGAAGGACATTGTGAGTTGAACTTCATTCGCCTTACCATCTTCAAAGAATGAAGAAGACCTTGGGTTCAGCACTGTATTAACACTTGTTAAGTAACAGGGTAAAAGTTTGGGAGCTTGAGACATTTTTCTGCCATCATAAAAGAATGTGATAAAAAACTTGCTAGGAAATTTATATCCATACCCTTCTAATATTGTTTCGGGGTATGCGTTTTCTCTAAAGAAGTCAATAATATTCTCAATTGATTGACTTTCCTGTTTACTCTGTGGACTCATTAGAAATGAAAATGAAAAGGTTCTGACTGCAACATCTCTAAACACAGAACGTTTATGTGGGTTTGCAGTAACTGCTGTGCCAGCAGCAACGCCAGCTCCAATAGCACCATCTCCAATACCCGGCATACCTTGAACGCCTAAACTAAAAATTGCATTTGCTGTAGGGTTATTTCCAGTAAACATATTTTTTAAGTTCTGTGTGCTACCTACCGTATCCATTACAGAAGTTGCCGCCTCTCCTGCTTGCGCAGTTAAACCAGCAACTGTTTTTCCTATATTTTGATTTACTATATCTCCAGCTAGATCAGAGTATCCACCAGCAGCTTTTCTTGCTAATTCTCCAGCAATACCTAAACTTGCATTATCATATACCAATCCATCAGAAAAATTCACTGCTTCAGGGAAATACAAGTTTGCTATACCACCAAATGACCCACTAGACCCTTTAGCCATAAACCGCACTTGGGCTTTGTATTTTTCATCCTGTTCAATAGGAAATTTTAATCCAGCCATTAGTAATCCTATAAATATTTGAATAGTTTATACTTATTTATATGGTGGTTATGAAAACTTACAAAGGTAAATACAAGTTAAAGAAACCTGAAAAATACGACGGAGACCATACACAGGTTATTTATCGTTCAGGTTGGGAAAGATTTGCATTCAAATGGTGTGAAAATCAGGAAGACATTAAATCATGGTCTTCTGAAGAGACTATCATACCATATATTAGTGCAGTTGACAACAAATATCATCGGTATTTTGTTGATTTGAAACTAAATATGAAGGACGGTAGTGTTGTTCTGGTAGAGATTAAACCAGATAAACAGACCCGTCCACCAAAGAGTAAACGCAGAACAAAAAGATTTATATCTGAATCACTAGAATATGTTAAGAATGAATGTAAGTGGAAAGCAGCTAAAGAGTATTGCCTAGATAGAGGGTGGAACTTTCAGATATGGACCGAACACACACTAAAGCAAATGGGGATGAAGTTCTAAATGGCAGGACTATTTCAAAAACTAGAGTTTGAAGCCTTTCGTAAAGGGATTACTCCACGGAGTAAAGAGTCCCGTGCATGGTTTATGAACAAGGCAAAGAACTTAAATGTCAGTAGAAGTAAACTGATGAAAGAAGACCCTATTGAACTGCGCAGTCGTCCTGCTGTGGGCAAGATGTATATGTATTTCTATGACCCTAAGCACAAAGAGACACTGCCTTACTATGACAGGTTCCCATTGATTGTAATGGTAGGTCCAGCACCTAGAGGTTTTATGGGACTGAACCTGCACTATCTTCCTCTTGCTACTAGAGCAAAATTTCTAGATGCACTGCTCGACACTATAAATAATGAAAGATATGATGAATCTACTCGGTTCAGGTTGTCCTATGAAATGTTAAAACGTGCATCTAAGTTAAAAGCATTTAGACCTTGCTTGAAAAGGTATCTAAGTTCTCATGTGCGTTCTAGACTTGCTATGGTTCCTGCCCCCGAATGGGAGATTGCTACGTTCTTGCCTACAGCAGACTTTGAAAAGGCAAGCAGCAGTGAAGTATACAAAGACTCCAGAAGAAAGATGAGAGCATAACATGGCAACCATTGAAGACTTAAAGGCAGCGATGTCTGCAAAGGCACCAGCTAGACCGGATAGGTATCGAGTTAGGATTCCGGGGTTGAATGCTGTCGGTGATATTCTTTGTCAGGCAACAAACTTACCGGGTAGACAGATTACCACTACTGAAAGACGTATTGGTATGGTAACACAAAAGATGCCCTATGGATTTATCTTTGATGATGTAAGTCTAACATTTTTACTAGATAATGAATACGTCATTAAAAACTATTTTGAAGACTGGCATGAAGACATTATTGGGTTTGATACCTATGAGTTAAAATACAAAAATGACTATAGCAAAACTGTAGAAATCCAACAGTTAGACAAAGAAACCGAATCTGTAGTATATGGGGTTAGGTTAAAAAATGCTTTCCCTGTTACCGTAAGTCCTATTGAGTTAGGAGATGGACTACAAAACCAAATCACCCAAGTAAACATACAACTGGCGTTCACTGATTGGGAACGCACTACTTAATGGAGTTACTATAGCATGGCTTTACCTAAACTTAATGAGTCGATTAAATATACTACTAAAATTCCTTCTACTGGCAAGCAAGTAAACTTCAGACCTTACCTTGTCAAAGAAGAAAAGATTCTAATGATTGCAATGGAATCTGAAGATAAAAAATCAGCATTAGATGCAATCTCCAATACCATTCAAGCTTGTGTTGATGAAGACATTAATGTCTACAATCTTCCTGTATTTGATATTGAATATTTGTTCACACAGATTCGGTCAAAGTCTGTAGGTGAAGTTTCTACTATCAATATTTCTTGCACAGAGTGTAAGACCCAAAATGAAGTGTCTATTGACTTGAGTAAGATTAAGGTCAATGTTCCTAAGACTATCAAGTCTATCAAGTTGGCCGATGATATGACTTTGAAACTAAAGTATCCTGTTCTTGCAGAAGTAACAGATACTATGATTGACAATGAAAACAATAACGTATCTCAAACTCAACAGATTTTTGACTTGCTTGCTATTTGTTTAGATAGTCTAGAAACAGCAGAAGAACAGATTAGTTTTGCAGATGAACCCAAAGAAGAAGTAATGGCATTCTTGGAATCATTTAATAATAAGCAGTTTGAGCAGGTTCGAAAGTTTGTAGAAGATTTGCCACAGATGAAGCATGACGTAAAGTTCAAGTGTGAAAGTTGTGAGCATGACAATGAAGTTACCTTAAAAGGAACTAGTGATTTTTTTTAGTATGCCTCTCACATGATAGTTTAGTAAATCATTATACTACAAACTTTCAGTTGATGCAACATCATAAATACTCTTTAACAGAACTAGAAAATATGATGCCTTGGGAACGTGAAATCTACCTTACTATGCTTATACAATGGTTGAAAGAAGAAGCAGAGAAACAAAAGCAAATGAGACAATAGATGGCTTTAACAGACGTTATTGACAGACTCGCAGAAGTCAACGAAGAACAGTTAGTAGAGACTAAAGATATCCGAATTGAAATGGAATCTCTAACTGATCGAGTGACTGACCTTCTTGAACTAAACAAGCAGGATAGACTAGATCGTCTAGAAAGTCTGAGAGAAGGTGCTGGTGCTTTTGAGGCACCTAGTCTGACAGGTGGTGATGCTACTAGGGGCGCATCTGGTGGTGGTAAAGGTATTCTAGGCGGTCTTGCTAGTGCTTTTATGGGGTTCTTTGGTCTTAAGGCATTCTTAGGTAGCATTGCTGCATTTAGTGGGAAACTTCTGAAATTATTTAAAGGTGTTGGTAAGTTCCTCGGACCAATTGGTTTAATTATCACTGCTATTATTGGAAGTTTTGTAGCGATAGAAGCCTTTATGGAAGAGTATAATAAAGAAGGTAATATTTTAAATAGTTTAGAAGAAGCAGTTAAAGCATTTTTTGGTGAAATTGTTGCTATGCCATTGGACCTAGTAAAAGACACTGCTGCATGGCTTGCTGACCAACTTGGATTTAAATTAACTGCGCAAGCTCTGCGTGAATTTAGTTTTGCAGAATTATATGATGATATGATTACTGGAATATTTAATGGACTGCAAAATGTAACTAATCTTGTAACAGACATTTTTCATTTTCCTGAAGACGGGGAAGAGTTAGGTCTTCAAAACTTTGGTAATCTTTTAGATACAGTCATGCTTCCAATAAATGCTGCTATCAATTATGCTGGTGGCATTTTTGGATTTATCGAACCCACAGACGAACCATTCAGATTATCCAAGTTTGTCTCTAGTAATATGAAAGCTGCTATGAATCACTCTAATGAGGTTTTTGGATTTGAGCCAGTAGATACAGAAAAGAATTTAATGGACTTCTTAACGGAGACCTATAATAATATCTTTGCATCCATTGAAAAAGTAGTTACAGACTTTGGTAATAGACTTCTGATTGAAGGTGAGATTGTTTTCAGAAGAATTTTGACTTTTATTCAAAACATTCCAGACCAATTGATGAAGTTTATTTCTGATAACTTATCCTTTAAACTTCCTATGATTGCTATTCCAAACCCTATTCCCCGCCCAGCTAGAGTAGGTCCAGTTCCAAAAGAAGATTATATTACCATCTTTGGTGGGACAGATGAAATCAGAATTCCGGGTGGGGAAAATGCTGCTACTAACATTACAAGACGTAATGAACAGTTACAAGCAGATATTCAAAGAATTAGAAATCAAAGTGGTATGGCAGTCCAACAACTAAACTCAGCTGCTGGTGCTTCTGGTGGTGGAACTACAGTAGTCTATCAAACAACTAACAACGTCTCTGGCGGTGGTGGAGGCGGTGGAGCAACTGCTGTTAATGCTGGTTCTGGTTCTTCTGCACCATCTAATGACTATCACGGAACTTTAGATGCTACACAGGTTATCGGCGGCGCACCTAATAGATAAAAAAATCCCCGGTGGGAAGTCCTTAAAACACCGGGGATTTTCTCTAACTATCAGTCTTCATTTGCAAGACGTGAGAAATATGACATAGTGTCATCATCTCCATCTGCGTCTGCAATACTTGGTGCAGATACTGGTTCCACAGATTTCATAGGAGCAGTATCAGCAGTGATTGACAAATCTTCTGTCTGCTGTGGAGTAAATGTTCCACTAACACCGAGAACAGCATCCAGTCGTGCTTTCAGCTCTTCGTAAGACTTGTAGTTAGTAGGGTCTGTAAACTCGCTGAGTGGATAGACCTGACCATAAATCGTATCCAGTTTATCATCATCTGCCAGTACAGCAGTAGAAGAAAACTCAGAACGATCATAGTTGCGGTAACCATCTACTTGACGAATCTTCAGTTTAAAGTCAGCCCCTTCCCAGAAATCAAATGGATTTACCGGAGCATCATCAGGAAACTCAGGTTGCATAGATTCCATCAACTTGTCGTGAATCTTTTTACCATACTGGTAAAGGAACACCTTGCCTTCATTCTCTGGATTGCCAGAGTCAGATACAACATAGATGTTAGAAACATACTTCAGGCGACGTTTCTGGTCCCGTGCAGTCTGTTTATCTTCATCACGACCAGTATTCCACAGTTGAGAGTTTAACTCCCCTACAGGGTCTTTCTGACCAAGGGAGGTAAGTGATTTTTCAATATACCACATACCTGTAGTCTTGCCTTTAAAGCCATGGTCCCAATAACGGACCCAAGGAAGTTCTTCACCTTCTGGTGCAGGAAGGAAACGGATAACAGCATAACCATTACCTGCCTTATCTACAGTAGGTTTCCAGACACGTTCATCTGGACCATTACGAACATCAGCTGAGGATTCATTCAACTTTGCTGCTGCATTAACGAGTTTGTCAATGGAAGAACCACGGGACTTTTTAAGATTTGCAAGTGACATATATTTGTATTCCTTTTGTATATTTGTATTCAGTTATATTAAGAAGTGTATCATACTATAAAATTCACGGGTTGTCAATCATTATTTTCAAAGGTGATTGAACCTTCTTCAGTCTCCATACTAGATGGAGTTCCTACAGACAGGATATCTTTCAAACTTAATACAGAAATCCCGCCGTCTTGTTCTACATAATCATAATCATAATCATTTGTCTGGACAGAAACATTCTCCGATTGGAGGAAGTCCGTCGTCAAAGCTTGGTTCTGCTCCTTCATCCACAATCTCCGATTCTGGTTGCTGATCAATTGGTGTAATCTCTTCAACTGGCACCTCTGTTACAATTTCGGGTTCAACTACAGTTGTCTCTTCTGACTGATTGAGTCTACCAAGAAGTTCATCCTGATAGACAAAAGAACATGCACCGATTCCAAGAATAACCAGCACAAATGGAATATACATTCCGATTAGTCTTAACATAAATTTCCCCATTCGTTCCTCACAATGGTAGTGTATTAATTCTTTCAAGGTAATTTAGGTTACGAGCTTCAACTTCCAACTTATCCTTGATTGAGGTATTTATCAACACACTAACACGTTCTGCTTCGATTTGATTTGCTTTCATAATATCTACAATAGCATCCATATAGGACTCACGTTTCTCAAAGACATATGATTCTACCATATCACAAAAACGTTTCTTAGTTAGTATTTTGTCTTCAATATTCATAGTTCTTATTGCTCACAAATTCTTGATATGCTTCATTACCAGACAGGATTTCACTAATGTCATAGGATTGAGCATATTCTAAGTCATAAGCAGCAATCTTTTCCATACGTTTCTTCATACGGAATTGAGTGTCAAAGTGCTTCTTACGGAGTTTGGTTTTCAAAGTTGCCATGTTACTATATCCTTTCTCATTATTGCACTATGTATGAATGTATACTATTTTTCTGGAGTTGTCAAGACATTTTTTTAAGAAATTGTAATATCTGTATCTCCATAAATTCTACCATTATTAATAGTAGATTTAGTAGAAACTGTTGATCCTGTTTTAATTTGAATAGAATGACCAGCACCAGCAGATTGATTTCTTCCAGAAGAAGTAACATAATTAGGTGTGCTACTGCTACCGATACCTGATCCACCACCTGATCCTGATACACCTATCGCCAAAGCCCGACCTTGTGGCACGACGCCCCCCATTGGTTCTCCATCAAGAGCCCTAGTTTCAACAGCAACTTTAGCTCCTGAACTGCCACTTCTTGCTAAACCACCGTTTAATCCAGACCCACCACCTGTACCGCTAGTGGTTCCTGATATGGTTAAATTTGAAAGAGCGTTTTGGTTACCATTTTTGGCATAAACATCAGCAATATTAGTAACAATTCCAGTATGTCCTGTAATGTCGGTAGTTCTATCAACTACATAGTTAGCCACGCTTGGATCAGACCTTTCTGTATCAGTAAGAGTGCCAGTGTTAAAAGAGTTACTATTTTCGGGAAGACCTGAGAAAGCAAATGCACTTACAGATGCAAAACCTCGGCCTCCAACACCACCATTCCATCCACCGCCGCCGCCATTTTGGGCTGAAGCAGTTGCATCTGCGTCATCGATGGGTTCGCCGTCATACAATCTCGGTATGGGAGATGAATTATCATTAACGCTATTAAAGTTTCCACCATCACCACCACCTGCAATAAAACCTTTTTCTAGATTTGTAATAGTAACTTTTGTTTGATCAGAATCAACAAAGATAGCAGCATTACCTTTAAAACCGTTAAGACTATTACCTAAAGTATTATCTTTTGTTGGAGCATATTGAGAACTGTTTGCACCGTGACCGCCTCTACCAGCAATAATACCATTATTTTCAATAGTGATATCTGTAAAACTGCCTCCAAATATGATAGAGTTATTGAATACCGTATCACTATCAAGACTAAACACAAGTGGAACAACTACATTATTGCCCGCATTTGATCCTATAGTTTTATTAGCAATTTCAAATAGATTTAATGTGCTTCCTTTATCAAGAGTGACTAGAGTGCCATCAGAATCATATTGATTATTAATGATTGGAATTGTTATAACATTTACTGCACCATAGAAGTTTGAAAATGACACAGCACCAGAAGAAGGAACATTTGGGTTTGCTCCAGCTGGAACTAGACCAGCACCATCATAAAACTCTGATATTGAGTGCGGCGCAACACCGCCAAACTCTCCTACAATATCTGTAGTAATGGATAATGAACCAGACGACTTGACTGCCATTATTTGTTTTCCAAATCTTCTACTCTACTAGAAAGTTCTTTAACAGCTTCAATCAAAACAGCAACTAGATTTGGATATGATACTGAGTAGTAATCATTTTCTAATTCTACAACTTCAGGAATGATATCTAAGACTTCTTGTGCAATTAACCCAACTTGCTTTTTACCAGATGGTTTGAATGTATAACTAACACCCTGCATTTGATTAATCTTAGCAAGACAATCCTGTAAAGGTTCAACATTTTCTTTAAGTCTAGCATCTGACCATGCAAGAGTTGCAAAAGCAGTAATGTCTCCACTAACCCGCAACCCACCATTGACCTCAGTAGAATCTCCTACTTTGAAAATATCACCATCTAAGTATGCTACATTAGTAAATTCTCTACCATTTACATCAGTTAGTGTTTGTATTGGCATGATGCAACCTTAACTATTAGAATATACTATATTTATAATGAGTTTAAAGGTTGGTAATAGTCATAGACACTTTCAGCATATCGCAAACGGTCATCATAGATGTGAATAATCTTATTAATACCGTCGCATCCTTGCACTGGATGTGCCTGAAGCATACCTTCATATTGCTGCATTAGTAGATTTAACTTGAATGCTTCTATATCACCCTGTGTAAGTTCTACACCTTCTTGCTGTGCTGTATAAAGCATAAACGAGTCAAACATTGCATTAAATCTCAAGACCCGTTCTTTATTTGTTTCACCACAGTTTAAAACTTCTGCTGCAACTAATGTAGCAATGTCTGTAAACTCTGTGATCATATCTGCTTTGTTCATCTCTTGACTGATAGCAGTAGTAGGGATCAAAGCAAACAGCGCTGCTACAAAATATTTCATCTTATCTGCCCAACAATCTTTTTGCAGCACTGATAGGACTTCTAAGTCCTTCATATGTCGTATCAATAAATCCTATATGCTTAGTAAGTTTCTCATCAAGTTTATCAACACTGGCTTGAAGTGTATCAATTTTTTCAATTAACTGCTTAATATCTTTTTCCATATCAACTCTCCCTAAAGATTTTATGAATGTCACGCAGTAGGTTCTTTGCTTCTACTGGTTCACGTTGGAATACATTACGACCTAAAATCATACCGTATCCACCTGCTTCTGCAATAAGTTTTGCTTCCTTTAGAACAAGGTCTGGTCCTGTATAAGCACCACCAGAGAAGATTACAGGGATACCACACGCTGCTTTAATAATATTAGTCACATCAGACGAACTTCTGGCATTAAATGGTAACTTAACTTTGATAACATCAGGTTCTAGCTGTGCAGCAATATAAGCAGCATGCATAACAGTTTTCATAGAGTTTTCTTCAAAGTCACCACCACGGGGATAGGACCAAAGAACAGTCTTTAGGTTATCATCTCTCCACGCACGATTAAGAAGTTGCTGAACACGACCAAAGTAGTCAATCATTTCATCTTGATTAGATGAACCCGGATAGATTGTGTAACCTACACCACCCATATGTTTATCTTTGGCATCACTCGTAGTTGCATAGACTGCCTGTGATGGTTCAAGGTCTTTGTTTAGATTGTTACCATGATTCAGTTTCATAATAACATCTTTGGCAAGATGAGGATATTTCTCTACCAATAGATTAGCAGTGCGC
>Ga0187219_1000382_pt1 | contig 21233 bp, 27 predicted proteins | sample 13SPOviralmetaG_FD_130162 | JGI IMG/M metagenome (GOLD analysis project Ga0187219, IMG submission 130162) | Marine viral communities from the oligotrophic San Pedro Time Series (SPOT) site, San Pedro Channel, CA, USA - 13 SPOT_SRF_2010-07-21... | ecosystem: Environmental > Aquatic > Marine >... | reverse complement strand
CACATAATCATAATAAACATAGTTTTGTTAAGATTAATGACGACGGGCACATAACAGAAGCGGCAGAGAAAGTCGCAATTAGTAATATGGCTACTGTTGGTTTATACCATTGGAGCAAAGGAAGTTTATTTGTTGAAGGTGCTGAACAAATGATTGAAAACAATGATAGACATAATAACGAATTTTATCTAGCACCAGTGTATAATTACACACTTAAAAATAATATTGTTAAACCGTATGAGGTAGAAGCAAAGAACTTTAGCCCGGTTGGTACTCCAGAAGATTTATCTAACTATCATAACAAATGGTGGCGTGGATGATTAAATGTTTGTATGCAAATGGTGATAGTTGGACCGAAGGTGATGAATTAGGATTACCTTATAATGATGACACACCTACATACAGATTGCGTAACAGTTGGCCCAAACTACTTGCAGATAAGTTAAGTATACCAGCAGTTGTAAATGAAGCAATGCGTGGAACAAGTGGGAACAGAATAGCAAGACGCACAATACGTTTTATGCGTGAATGGTGTAATAAACATCCAGGTGCAGAATTACTTGTTGTTGTTTGTTGGACAACGTTTGAACGTGATGAGTTACCAGTGGATTGGCAAGGTGCAAAGTATATACCTTATCATAATGTATGTTATAACATACCAGGACATATACCAGGTAACGATGAAATGAATTTAGATCCTATGTTAGTTGACACAATTAATAAAATGCATAAACTGTATACAACAACACTAGGAACTGAAAGTAGAAAACAAATGCAGTTTGAACGTATGTGGAACTTACAACAAATTGCAAAAAGTTTAAAAGTAAAATTAATACAAACGTTTGCACTTGACGAACCAGACAGCGAATGGCTTAAAGATGTTAATTACATTATGCCAAGTTTTATTGACATGACAAAAAGTCAAGGCTGGCCCTGTGGCACAGGTGGACACACATTAGATGAAGGACATAAAGGATGGGCAAACTATCTGTATCAAACGATAAGTGGATAGGTTGGGATTACCCAATCGCAGTTGTTGCCTGTAATGGCAGAAGTGTTTTACAAAGAACACTTGAAGTAGGAAACTTTGATACTGTAATATTAGATAATGAATTAATATTAGACTATCCTGAACTAACTGATATGTGTAAAGTTTACGTTAACGAAGTTAAGTTTATGGATGTACACGATCCTGATATGCTTATAGTTAATACACCAAAAGAGTTATATGAATATAACTTGTTAGAGGAACATAAATGAAGAAATTTAAATTAGATGATATGAAAGGTGGATGGTTTGTAGGTAACTTTGAACCTACGGCTTTTAAGGCAAACTTTGAAGTTGGTATTCACAGACACAAAAAAGGTGAATTCCATCAGGATCACTTTCATAAAAAAGGTACAGAGATCAACTGTATGCGAAAAGGAAAAGTAAAAATTAACGGACAAATATTTAGCGAAGGCGACATTTTTATATTATACCCATATGAAGTTAGTCAAGTTGAATACTTAACCGATGTAGAATTAACAGTAGTTAGAGATATTTGTGACACAGATGACAAATATATGTTTGACATTAAAGAATAAAGAAGGTACAATACATTATGCTTGATATATACGTGAGTGAAGTAGATCCCAAGGAATACTTTACAGTAACATACAAACTAGAAGGTAACGACTTAAACAAGGCGGCATTTGGATTAGCAGTCGGGCAAAGTGTAGGTAACCCTAGTGTAAGAAATGAATATGAAACACCAGAGTTGATTGAACAATACTCAGCAAAGATTATTGGACAGCCAGCAGACTTTATAGGAAAGAACACAGGCATAGTTAAAATTGCTTGGCCCTATAGAATTATTGACTGGGAAACTGATGGAATAGCACAATTACTTTGTGTGTTAATGGGTGGACAAATGGACATCGATTATATTCACAGATGTGAACTATTAGATTTAGATATCGATTTTTCATTATGTGATGCAGTTGCACCACGTTACGGATTATCAGGATTTAGAAAACTTACAGGCAATTATAACAAACCATTACTAGGTAGTATTGTTAAACCTAAGACAGGACTAACAGAACAAGCATTAGTTGAAATTGTTACTGCATTCGTAGAAGGCGGAGTTGACTTTATTAAAGAAGATGAGATAATGGCAAACCCGGCTTGTTTACCCCTTAAGACTCGCATAGACGTCATACAGCGGGTGTTAGCAGGAACAAACGTTGTGTATTGCTATTGTATTAATAGTGATCCTTTGCACTTGCTAGATAGAGCCAAAATGGTTGCAGATGGCGGAGGTAATGGAGTACACGTTAACTTCTGGAGTGGGCACGGATCTTATAAAAGTATTAACAAATTAAACTTACCTTTGTATATACATTATCAGAAGTCAGGCGACAAAGTAATAAGCAGTACAAAGAATGCATATCGTATTAGTTGGTATGTGTTATGTAAGTTAGCAAGTATCTGTGGAGTAGATACAATCCATACAGGTATGTGGGGCGGATATCTAAGTGATGATGAAAATGAACTTCGAAGCACAATGCATATGTTAAGTAACAACAATGTAGTGCCTGCTTTAAGTTGTGGTATGACAGCAGAACTTATTCCAGAAATAACAAGACGCTTCGGTGTTGACTATATGGCAAATGTTGGTGGAGCAATTCACGAACACCCAGACGGTATGAAAGCCGGAGCATTAAAATTAAGAAAAGCAATAGACAGTGTAACACAATGATAGATAATAAACAAAAAGATTATACAAAACCAGAACCTGCTGAACTTCAAAGAAAACTAGATGAACGAATGAAAAAGTTTTTAGAGAAGGGTGGCAAGATAGAAAAACTTGAACCAATGAAACCAACAAAGGAGCAGTTGAAAAGTTGGACCGTGTAAATTATGTATTTGACGTAGATGGAACCTTGTCTGAAAGTAGGCAAGTAATTCCTGTTGACTTTAGACTCTGGTTCTTAAACTGGATGAAAAACAAAAGTGTCTTTATTGTTACAGGTAGTGATAGACCTAAAACAATAGAACAAATAGGACACGAGATCGTAGACAACTGTACAATGGTATTTCAATGTGCAGGTAACAGTGTATGGCGTAATGGTATTGAAGTTTCGAGTAGTAACCTTAATGCTCCAGAAGATATGGACACATGGTTAGAACAACAAGTAGACTTCAGTAAATATAAACACAAGTATGGACTTCATATTGAAAAACGTACAGGGTTAATAAACTTTAGTACTGTAGGAAGAAATGCCGTAGGGCAACAACGTGATGATTATTATGAATGGGACAAAGTAAATAATGAACGTGTTAGTATTTGTGAAATGTTTAACGAAACTTTTCCAGGATTTGAAGCAGAACTAGGTGGTAACACTAGTATAGATATTCATCTAAAAGGAAAGAACAAAGCACAAGTATATGATATTATTGGGACACCAATGATATTCTTTGGAGACAGAATTCATGTTAATGGAAACGATAAACCATTAGCAGACAAAATGACAAACCCTGGAGATAAATGGCATCAAGTCAAAGGGCCTTATGATACTTGGGATATACTTAAAGAAGATTATTCGTAATGAGTTTTACCGGAACAGATCCGCATGAAATGAAAGCCAAACTGAATGCAGTAGGTCCTGGATTCTGTTTAGCAAAGTGGACACAACTTACACTTAACTTACAAAATGGAACTGCACATAGTTGTCATCACCCACCGGTACACCAAGTACCAGTTGACGAAATTAAACTAGACCCTAGTTCACTACACAACTCTATATATAAAAAACAACAACGTAAAGAAATGCTCGAAGGTGGTAGACCTAAAGAATGTGACTACTGTTGGAGAGTTGAAGATGCAGATCCAAATGCTTTAAGTGACAGACATTTAAAGAGTGCATTTAGTTGGAGTAACAAACACTTTGATACAATTAAAAATAATGATTGGAGTACAAACTTTCAACCAAGTTATGTAGAAGTAAGTTTTGGTTATGCTTGTAATTTTAAATGTATGTATTGCAGTCCGGCTATCAGTAGTGCGTGGATGCAAGAAGTAAAACAACATGGAGGCTTTAGCACCTCAGACAATTACAACGACATAACATGGACAGAACGCAGAGGCAGAATGCCTATACCGGAAAGAGAACACAATCCATATGTAGAAGCATTTTGGGAATGGTGGCCTGAGTTGTACCCAGCATTGCATACGTTCCGTGTTACAGGTGGCGAGCCACTTATGAATAAGAACACATTTAAAATGATGGACTGGATCATTGAAACAGATAAACCAAATAAAGATTTATTGTTAGGTATTAATAGTAACTTTTGTGTTGAGGACAAACTATTCGATAAGTTTATTAATCAAGCAAAGAAAGTATTAGCAAGTGGCAAAGTTCGTAAACTAGAAGTTTACACAAGTGCAGAAGCATTTGGTAATAAAGCAGAGTATATTAGAAATGGTTTAGATTATAACAAGTTTATAAAAAATGTAAAACGTGTATTAGAAGAATTTAAAAATGAAGACAGGTTTGTAGTTACATTCATGTGTACCTACAATGCATTAAGTGTAACATCATTCAAAGACTTTCTAAAAGATTTAGTTGAAATAAGAAAACAATACGGTAGAGATTGTATGTACATTGACATACCTTTTTTAAGATATCCTGAGATGATGGATGTTAAAATACTAGATAAAACATTTGAAGAATATATGACTAATACAGTTGAGTATATGAAACAGATGGAAATTGTAGAGTTAATGCACAATAGTGAAACTGCTAAACTAGAACGTATTATTGAATACTGGAGAAGTCAACAAACAGTAGATAGTAATAATCATAAGCAGAACTTTAAAGTATATACTAAAGAGCTCGATAAACGTAGAAGTACCATTTTTAGCGAAGTTTTTCCCGAATATATGGCTTGGTTCGATGCAATTTAATTCAATTTACATAAATAACATTAACAAAGCAATAAACCACTCTGTAGTTGATGCAACGTCAACCATCACTAAATTTAGTGACACACGTGGAAGATTTCGAAAAACAGCAGAATCACTCCAAAGTTTAGAAATCAAAACCCCTTATTTTATATTTGACGGTCCGTGTGAATGGTTCGAATCTTGGTCAGATTCAAGTATTAACTTTGTAGACCATACGACAGTATATTTCTTTTTGTACGAAGTATTATCAGTATGGCAAAATCACTCCAGGTATAGTTGCCCAGACGGGTTAATACAAGAAGATTGTAGCATCAATGAATTCGATATGATACAAAACTGGTGTAAAAAGCACAACTGTAAGTTTAAAATATTTACAAATGAGTATCGTATGTTAGAACAATTACAAAACACAAAGTATTCCGACTGGGCAATATACCCATTAGACACTTTTAGTTTAGGCGCTTGTCATTATAACAGAGAACCTAGCAATGGTCTACCAGAAGAAATTAATCATAAAATAAACTGTTTCACATATCGCTGGGATCAGCATAGACATATGGCTGTTAGTTTCTTATATAACATAATGCCAGAGGACAGTGTTATTACACATTATCATAAAACAGATGATGTACTTTTAAAATTTCCATTAAACAACAGTAAACATTTTGAATCTTATAGCAAAGGTTGTAAAGACCTTATGGCTCATTTGCCATTAACAAAAGAAGATACTGAATGTCAAATAGTAAGCATGAAAGATTATATAAACCCTCAAGTAGGAACCATAAATAATATTACTACTTCTGATCCGTTGGAAGATACTTATTGGAACTCGTTTGCTAGTTTAGTATGTGAAACAAACTACGAATACCCTTGGGGACAAATAAGTGAAAAAACATTAAACCCTATGAAGCAAGGCTCACCTGTATTATTATTAGCAGGTACACATAGTTTAGACTTGTTGAAACATTGGGGAGCAAAAACATTCCACGAGTTCTGGGATGAAAGTTATGATGAAGAAACTGATCCCATTAAAAGAATGGATAAAGTATTTGATATTATTATTGACATCAGTAATCAATCATATAGAGAATTAAAAAGAATAAAGAAACATATGGAACCAATCCTTATACACAATCGTAACTTAATTAGGACAGGTGAGATTAGAAAACATATTACAAAGGTATTAGAATTATGAAAATAGGTTGGTTTGGTTTAGGAAAACTTGGAATGATTAGTTCTGAGATGTTAGTTAAGAAAGGACATACAGTTACAGGGTATGACAAGGTAGAACGCTTTAGTGGGCTTGTACGAGTGTCTAAGACACCAAAAGAAGCAGTAGTAGGACAGGACTTTGTCTTTGTTGCAGTACAAACTCCACACCATAAAGACTATGGTGGAGAAACTCCTATAACACATTTACCAAACAAAGACTTTGGATTAGATCCTGTTAAAGAATGTTTAAAAGAAATTAACAAATATGCAACAGAAGATACTATTGTTGTTTTAATTAGTACAGTACTTCCAGGAACAACAAGAAGAGAATTCGCAGGCTTATTAGATAAAGCAAGATTAATTTATAACCCATACTTAATTGCTATGGGTACAGTTGCTTGGGATATGGTAAATCCAGATATGGTTATCATTGGAGGCAACAAACCAAACGACACTGATGCAAAAGCATTAGTAAAATTTTACAAAACAGTAATGGAGAATGATCCGCATTATAATATTGGTACATGGGAAGAAGCAGAAGCAACAAAAATATTTTACAACACATTTATTAGTGCAAGGTTAAGTCTAGTTAATATGATTCAAGACGTTGCCCAAAGTGTTGGGAATATGAATGTTGATGTTGTAACAAATAGTTTAAGTAATGCAGGATACCGAATTACCAGTGCCGCTTATATGAAAGCAGGCATGGGCGATGGTGGACCTTGTCACCCTAGAGATAATATTGCCCTAAGACATTTAGCGGAACGATTAGACTTAGGATATGACTTGTTCGACGCGATTGCCAAAAGTAGGGAAGTACAAGCCGAACGTATGGCAAAAGAAATATTAAAACATGGAAAGCAAATTTGCTTTACGAGTGATACATATAAGCCAGGAGTAGCATACACTGATGGATCTTATGCATTACTAGTTCAACACTATATTGGAAAGTTGGGTGGAATGATTGTTAATGGTTTCGACCATGCAGTTGAAGTTATGGTTATAACTCACCCAACTGACCATAACTTTAATGTCGACAGTGCAACAATAGTTTTCGATCCATGGCGTACATACACAGCCAAAGATCCAAAAGTGAAAGTAATACATTATGGCAACACAAGAGATTAGTCCTTTAGAATATCATACACTGGAACTTGATCCTGTATGGGAAACAAAAGACTTTGAAAGTTTTGATTATAAACGAGTTGCTTACGGAGACTTAGAGCAATTAGCAAAATGGAGAACTGCTGGACATACGCATGATAACTTTACTGGTATGATGTTTAATGATCAGTCAGCAATTCCACAATGGGCAAAAGACATTGGAAAAATTTTAGAATGGAAAGACTGCGGTTATACATTCTATAAAATGACAACAGGTGACATACTACCACCACACGCAGATCACTATAACAAATATAAAGAACTCTTTCATATCGAAAGTAGTGATGATGTGTTACGTTGTTTAGTATTTTTAGAAGATAAAAAACAAGGACATATGTTTGAAGTAGACCAATATAGTATGAATTGGCACAAAGGAGGAGCCGTGCTTTGGCGTGGAAGAGTTCCACACAGTGCAGGCAATATAGGTTATGAACCAAGATACACCTTACAAATTACAGGACATTATTAATCTTGACATCCTAGAGATGTTAAAAGATTATGGTGTTGGTTGGAATGATCCGTATGATGTTATAAGAGAATTTGAAAAACGTCTTGCTGATTATACTGGAGCACCATATGTAGTAACAACTGATTGTTGTACACACGCAATCGAATTGTGCATAAGATGGTATAAAAGAAAACACCCAAGTCATATCCCTCATATTGAAATACCAGACCAAACATATTTAAGTATACCTATGATGCTTGAACGTTTGGGTTTATCATTTGTTATTAACGAAGACAAATGGATAGGTGAATACAAACTAGGACACTTGCCTATATACGATAGTGCTAGAAGATTACAACGCAATATGTATGAACAAGAAACCTTTAAATGCTTGAGTTTTGGTAATGGAAAACCATTGACAATCGGTAAAGGAGGTGCTATACTATTAGATAGTAGAGAAGCATATGATTGGATTATTCGTGCCAGGTACGATGGCAGAGATCTAAAAGTGTCTCCCTGGGATAAGGAACAGTATGAAGAAGTTGGATATCATTATTATTTGTCCCCTGAGCAATCAGCAGTTGGTATAGTTAAATTAGATCAATACAAAGAGAAAACACCACAACACGTGAAGTATCCAAGTATTACAAAATGTTTTAAAATGGGAAGTTACAAATGATTATTGAATCACATAACGAATGGGATCCATTAAAGAAGGTTGTACTAGGAGATGTTCACGGAGCAAGGTTTCCAAAGTATGATGATGTTTTTAATGAAGTTGCTAAACATAGCAAGTGGACTGAAACTGCACAGCCAGTTGGACCAATTAATAAAGATATAATAGACCTAACAGATCATGAACTACGACAGTTTGAAAAAGTATTAACAGATTTAGGTGTTGAAGTTTTACGTCCAAGACAATTAGACTTTCAACAAACTGTACATGGATACAGATACTTTGCAGATGGCTTTTATAATTATTGCCCACGTGATGTTATCCTTGTAATAGGAAACGTTGTAATTGAAACACCAGTATTGTTTCATAGTAGGTTTCATGAAACAGAAGCATACCGTGACATTAGACACGAAGCAATGAAGTCAGGTGTTAAGTGGATTAGTGCACCAAGACACGCACTACCAGTACACGAAGTATTTGAAGATGGTAAACTTACAGAGAAGACTCCAATCTTTGATGCGGCTAACGTAATGCGTTTTGGTAATGACTTGTTATACTTAAAAAGTCAAACAGGTAATGCCGCAGGTGCTCAATGGTTAAGTACAGTACTTGGTTCCAAGTATACAGTTCATATATGGGAAGACGTTTATGCATATGCTCATATTGATAGTACTATCGCGGCACTTAACGAATCAACTCTTTTAATTAACAAACAAAGAGTTAAGCCGTCGCAGTTACCAAAGTTTTTAAAGAAGCATAAACGCATTTGGGTTGACAGTGTAGAGGATATGGAGTTTCACAAATATCCATATGCTAGTAATTGGATTGGAATGAATGTGTTAAGCATTGATCCTAAAACAGTTGTTGTCGATCCTAGACAACCAAAGTTAATTAAGAAATTAGAACGTGCAAAGTTTGAAGTTATTCCTGTACAACTAACACATAGTCGTACACTAGGAGGAGGTCATCACTGTGCCACGTTAGACTTGGAGAGAAGAGCATAATGTTAACACTAGGAGTAAGTGCAGGATTTCATGACGCAGGATTGGCTGTCGTAGAAGATGGTGAAATTGTTTTTGCTGGACATAGTGAAAGATATAGTAAAAAGAAACACGATAAAGATTTATGTGAACCAATAATTAAACAAGCATTATCATATCAAGAAGGATATGGAAAGTTTGATGCTATTGGGTTTTACGAAACACCTTGGTTAAAAAAGACTAGAGAACTATATGCCGGACAAGGAATGTTTGGTGATCGCAGTAGTACATGGACTACCAGAGGTGCTCTTAATAAACAATTTACCTTTGATAAAAAGAATCATCTACCTGATTCGATGATCCATACTTACAGACATCATCACACTCATGCGGCGGCTGGATTCCAAACTAGTCCGTTTAATGATGCAACTGTTGTTGTTATTGATGCAATTGGTGAATGGGAAACTATTAGTATATGGCACGCCGAATATGATGAGAAGATGAATGCAGTATACAAAAAGTTATGGAGTCAAAAGTATCCACATAGTATCGGTTTATATTACAGTGCATTAACACACCGACTTGGCTTACGTCCATTGGACGAAGAATATATTATGATGGGTATGGCTGGTTGGGGTAAACCTACACACGAAAAAGAAATTTATGATGCATTATTACATGATGACTCCAACGGCAGATTTAAAGACAACTTACACATTGGTGTAGACAAAGACTTTTTAAAAGATGTTAATGAATATGATATCGCCGCAAGTGCTCAAGCAGTTGTAGAAAAACTTATTGATAATGTAATGGCTAGAGCTAGAGGTTTTAATAAAAGCCGTAATTTAGTTTACATGGGAGGAGTTGCTCTTAACTGTTTATACAATAGAGGGCTTGGTCATTTCTTTGATGACATTTGGATTATGCCTAATCCAGGAGACTGTGGAAGTGCCTTAGGTGCCGCGGCATTGGCTTATGGTAGTAAACTTAATTGGGAGACTCCATTCTTAGGAACACCAATTGCTGGTGCATATCCAACAGATGCTTTAATTGATGAATTACAAAAGAATAAAATTGTAGGCGTAGCAAGTGGCAAAGCAGAGTTTGGTCCACGTGCATTAGGTAATAGAAGTTTATTAGCAGATCCTAGAGGAGCAGAAATCAAAGACAAAGTAAATGAGATTAAACGTAGACAAAAGTTTAGACCATTTGCTCCTATGATACTAGCAGAACACGTTCATGAATATTTTGAAATGCCTCCACAAATGCAAACAAGTCCTTATATGCAAGTGGTTGCAAAGTGTAAAAAGCCAGACGAGTTTCCTGCAATCATACACGTTGATGGAACAAGTCGTGTACAAACAGTAGACGAATACTTTCCTAGTGGAGTTAGAGAACTATTAGAAAAGTGGTATGTACTAACAGGTTGTCCTATCTTACTTAATACAAGTTTAAATATTAGAGGCGAGCCTATGGTTAATGATAGAGCAGATGCAGATAGATTTGAACAAGCATATGGTGTAAAGGTGTGTAGTTAATGCATTATCTAGAAAGACCAGTTGGTATACAGTTTGAATTGAGTAATGTATGTAATGCATTATGCAGTAGTTGTCAACGTAATACTATTAACTTTAAAGAATTGAAAAGACTTCAAGCAGAAGGTGTTCATGTTAACATCGAAAACTTGCCTATGAAGAATAGACCTGGACTTGGTAAACCTAAGTATGCAACTAAAGAATTAATAACAAATATTATGACAGGTGCTACTTCACTTACAGAAGTACAGTTTACTGGCACAATCGATGATCCGTTAGGACATAAAGACTTAATAGGTATAACTGATCATCTACTTTCAATTAGACCAGATATCTATATTGGTATGCACACTAACGGTAGTTTGCGTACACCTAAATACTTGAAAGAGTTTGCTGAAGTTTTATTATCACATGGCAGAGATAAAAGAGGTCATACTGTTCATTTTAGTATAGACGGCTTAGAAGATACTAATCATTTGTATCGTAAAAATTGTCGTTGGGATAAGATTATGGAAAACGCACAAGCATTTATTGATGCAGGTGGCAGAGCCAGTTGGCAAATGTTAGAGTTTCCTTGGAACAAACATCAAATAGAAGAAGCAAAAGAGTTAGCAAGGTCTATGGGATTTGCTAAATTTAAAGTAAGAGAAAATAAAAGTCCTTTGTTAAATAATTTAGATGAATACTTACTAAAGAACAAAGGCGATATGAAAAAAATTAGAAGATATCATCAAAAACTTGATAGTGTTGAAGTACCAAAAGATCCAATTGATTGTCGTTGGAGAACAGAAATAAAACAATATCATTTAAGTTATGATGGTAAACTGTGGCCTTGTTGTTATTTTACTAGTGCAAAGTATATGCGTAATGACGAACAAAGAGATCACATCGATTTAAACTACGATAAAAACTTTAACAACTTATATGAGCATACTTGGGACGAAGTAATGGAGCATCCATTCTTTAAAGAAGATTTAGTAGATAGTTGGGAAGCCAAACAACATGGCTTAGGTCCTAAGGATCGTTATAGAATATGTTCAACTACTTGTAGTAAACGAGTAGCCTGGCCCGCTAGTAATATGAGGACATACGAAGACCTTAAGACAGGTCATATAATAGCACCAACGTTGTCTACTAACATTGCAGTAAAAGAAGAAAGACAAAAAAACTTTGAAGGTGACGAATAATGTTTGATATTATTTTTATGAGTTATGAAGAACCTAATGCAGATAAACATTGGGACATTGTAAAGAAAAAGTTTCCATGGGCAAGGCGTAGTCATGGAGTACAAGGCTTGCCAAATGCACATCAAGCCTGTGCAAAGATGGCTCGTACTGAAATGTATTATGTTATAGAAGGCGACAACTTAATAGCAGAAGACTTTGACCCATCTATGAAACCAGACAAGTACGGCAAAGATGCAGTGTATGTATATAGAGCTCGTAACAGTGTTAATGACTTGGTATATGGATACAGTGGAATAAAACTATTCCCTACACAAAAAGTCTTAGACGTTGACGTTGAAACAGTTGTAGACTTTACAACTGCAATTAGTACAAAGTTTGTTCCGTATCCAGTAATAGGAAGTACAGTGCATTATGATACTGATCCTTTTAATACTTGGAAAGCGGCATTTAGAGAATGCACTAAACTCACTAGTAAGATTATACCTGGACAAAAGAACGAAGAAGATGATGCTAGATTAAAAGTATGGACTACAGTTGGCAACGGAGACTTTGGAGATTATAGTATTGCAGGTGCAATAGCAGGTGCAGAGTACGGCAAGTACGAACAAGATTATACAAATATTAATAATTGGCAATGGTTGAGGGAAAGATTTGAGCAAGAATCACATTAAATTTATAGACGACAATGACTTATTTGGTCGTATGTCATTACTAACAAACGGTACAATGTTTAATGACTTGCGTAAAGCAAGTGATAACTTTAACGCAGACTTTACAGATGCATTAAGTTGGGGTCAATTAAAAAGCAAACGTTGGTTAGTAAATGAGTTAGAGAAGACCGGCAAAGAACTTCGAACAGTATTTGTAGTTGGAGGTTGGTACGGAACTTTAAGTGCTATGTTGTTTAATAGTAATATGATTATACACTATATAAGAAGTTTTGATATAGATGAAAAATGTCAGCCTATTGCTGATGCAGTTAATAATTCATATGTACAAAACGATTGGCAGTTCAAAGCAATTACAGATGATATGTTTAATATTAACTATGATGCACATACTTGGAGTTGTTGGAGTGTAAAGAATAATCGTAATAGTTTTCCTGTTACTGATAGACCTAATACAATTATTAATACAAGTTGTGAACACATTAAAGATTTCACTAAATGGTATGACATGATACCAAAAGGAAAACTTATATGTTTACAGAGCAACAACTATGTTGCTATAAATGACCATGTTAATTGTGTGAACAGTTTAAAAGAGTTTGAGCAACAAGCACCTATGTCTAATCTTTTATACGAAGGTGAATTAGACTTAGGCAAATACACAAGGTATATGAGAATTGGAATTAGATAAACTAACAACTCGAGAACTACAAACAGAATCCGCTAGGGCTCTGGCTACTATGGATGCTACAAGTGTAAACATTCATCAGTTTAATAAACAAGCACACCACAATAGTTGGAACTGGTATAAAGCAGTTATCAATTGGTATGTAGAACAATATGGCGACTTACCTAGCAAAGTCGGTCCAGGAGTAGAGGTTAAACTTATATGGCAGTCAAAATAATAAAATACGCAAGTGCGTGTTTTATTTTATTAGCAATGGTATTTCATGTTGCAGGTATTACACCTTGGAACAGTATACTACAAATGATAGGAGCAAGTGGCTGGATATATGTAGGCTATAAGTGGAATGAGAAAGCAATTATACTTAACTTCCTTCCTCAATTTTTTATTATAATACCAATGTTAGTTTGGATTTATTGGATAGCAACATGATAACAGATATAGATATACTAGGTTACACTTTTCTTTTTTGTATAGGATTTTTAATTTATTTATGGATAGCAAAATGAAAATAACAATAGCAGGATATGGATATGTAGGTAAGGCAATGGATATGTTTATAAAACATAATCATTCAACTCATATAGTAGATCCAGCAATAAACAAAAATACAATCGATGATTGTGATGCTTTAATTATTTGTGTTAGCACACCAGAACACAGAGATGGTAGTTGCAATGTTAATAATGTATTAGATGTATTAAGTGATTCGCCAGACGTTCCTGTATTAATTAAAAGTACGATTAGTATAGAAGGGTGGCAAGTAATTAAGGATCAGTATCCTAATAAACAAATATCATTTAGTCCAGAGTTTCTAAGAGCCGAAACGGCAGTACAAGACTTTGCATCACAAAAGACAATGTATATAAGTGATGAGAATTCTATTTTTTGGATTAACCTGTTTTATCCATTAAAGCCAGATTTACAATTTAAAACAGGAACAGTACAAGAGTTAATCATAACAAAATATATGCGTAACAGTTTCCTTGCAACCAAAGTTAGTTATTTTAATCAAGTGTTTGATCTTTGTCAAGCACTAGGTATTAACTTTGAAGTAGTGAGAAAGTTTGTTACAGATGACGAGCGTATCGGAATAGGACACAGTAAAGTAACAGCCGATAGAGGATTTGGTGGACATTGCTTTCCTAAAGATACAACTGCAATAATTAAAACTGCTCATCAACAAGGATTAGACTTTAGTATTCTTAGAAGTGCAGTTGAATATAATGATAAGGTTAAGCAATGAAATTAAATGTAACAGACATAGGCGGCGAAGTAATTAAAGACAATGACACTTACTTACTTAAAGATAACAAGACACTAAACAATCTTGTTGTTAGCAGTACAGATTTAAAACCTAATAAAAGTACTACGGGTCATGCTCATGTAGGACAAGAAGAAGTATACAATTTTATAAGTGGTTCTGGAACAATGGAACTAATAAACACTAACGGAGTAAAGACAGAACACACTGTTGCTCCGGGAGATGTTATATTAATTGAAGACGGACACTTTCACAGAGTCCATGCAGGTAACGACGGATGTTATTTTGTATGTGTGTTTGACGGAAAGAGAAACCATTAATGTTTAAATGGTACGACTACTTGAGTATTTACTGGCACAGTAAATTATTGCACACAGGAATAATGATGTGGATGCATGGTAGTTGGTCAGGTTTACCTATAGTAATTAGTACATGGTGGACTTGGAGAGTATATGAAGAATGCAGAAGGAAATCGATATTATGAAAGTAGGAATAACATTTAGTACGTTTGATTTATTACACGCCGGGCACGTTGCTATGCTTCGTGATGCTAAAAATCAATGTGATTATTTAATAGTAGGATTGCAAAGTGATCCAACTATCGATAGACCAGATACAAAAAACAAACCAGTACAAACAATGTTTGAAAGATACTTACAACTAAAAGCAGTTGAATATGTAGATGAAGTTATTCCATATCAAACAGAACAAGACTTAGAAGATATTCTGCAAACGTTAAACATCAATGTTAGAATACTTGGAGAAGAGTATAGAGATAAAGACTTTACAGGAAAAGATACTTGTAAACGCAGAGACATTAAACTTTACTTTAATAAAAGAGATCACAGATTTAGTACAACGGATTTAAGAAACAGAATTAGTAATGTATAATATAACAGACATCGACACAATCCATTTAGAGATTACACAGAAATGTCAAGCGGCTTGTCCTATGTGTGATAGAAATATGAATGGACAAGGAATTAATCCACATATTAATTTAGATGAACTTACATTAGAAGATTGCAAAAAGATATTTAACGTTGACTTTGTTAAACAATTAAAGTCAATGTTTATGTGTGGTAACTTAGGTGATCCTATTGTTGCTACTGATACGTTAGAAGTGTTCCGTTACTTTAGAGAACACAATCCTAACATATGGTTAAGTATGAATACCAACGCAGGTGCACAAAAAGAAGAATGGTGGATTGAACTAGCAAATGTATTTGGAAAGAACGGTCACGTTATCTTCAGTGTAGACGGATTAGAAGATACAAACCATTTATATAGACAAGGTGTTAACTGGAGTATAGTTGAACGCAGTATGAGAAGTTTTGTTAATGCAGGCGGTAAAGCACGTTGGGACTTTTTAATATTCGAACACAATCAACATCAAGTAGACGAAGCACGGGCCTTAGCAGAGAGTATTGGCTTTGAAAGTTTTGTTAGTAAAAAGACAGGACGATTTGTAACTGCAACTACTGATAAGAAAGAAACACATCAAGCAAAGAATCGCAAAGGACAGGACAGTACTGAACTTAAAAAACCGGATAATAAATACTTGAACAAAGCATTACAACAACAAGACGAACTAGTCAAAAGACACGGTAGTATGGATTCGTATTACGATACGGCTCAAATAAAATGTAAAGTTTCTAATGCAACTACTAAAAGTCTCTATATTAGTGCTGAAGGACTTGCACTTCCTTGTTGCTGGACTGCCGGACGTATGTACAAGTGGTGGCATAAAGATCCAAAGAAAGAAGAACCTATCTGGGACTTTATTGAACGTGCAGGTGGCAAAGATAAAGTTGATGCTAGGCACGGACTGGATAAAGTATTTGCTACAGGAATTTTTGAAGACATTGCTAACAGTTGGAATAAGCCTAGTTGTGCAGATGGCAAGTTAAAAGTATGTAGTATGAAGTGTGGATCAGAGTTTGATCCATTTGGAGAACAATTTAAATGACAAAAGACAAGAAACGTGTTGCAGAAATAGATATGGGTACATTTAAATATGACCCCAGAACTAATAATGTAAAGTCTGGAGAGGATGACAAAGCCGGTATGGTCTTTGATGATGGTTTCAGAAAAGAGTATATTGAAAACTACATGGAAGAAAGTGTTGTATATCAAAATGTATTCGACGAAGATAAAATTAAAACACTTTGCGAGTTTATGTTTAGAAGTACAGGTTTTTGGCGAGTAAGTAAAACCGGAAACTTATTCTTTAGTGGTAACTTTAAACAGTTAGTAAAAGACTACATTAAACCTTGGACTAAAGATGTTTTGCAAGACACTAGTTGGGATTGGGATAAAGTTTGGACAGTGGGAGGTAACTTTTTTCATACTCCACATCAATATGGTATACATACTGATATGCCAGCACCCGATGATTTTTGGGACAGTGACCTAATAACATATAAAAGTATGTTAATACCTTTATACATCAATCCATTCAAGACCAAATGTAAAATGATATACTATGATCAACGAGTAGTTGACAGTGGTTGCACACTTGACTATGGACCGTTTACTAGCACAACACATTACAACAGTTACACAGACTATTCACAAATTAAAAATGTGCATACATTAGATGGCCCAATAACCATCGACAGAGAAAAAACTAGGATGTCAGATGATGACTTCTTGCGTTATGAATTAGATAAAGCACCAAGTCCTATTGACAGGTATCATGGATTGTCAGTTGAACATAGTTATGACTGGACTCCAGGAGACTTACACGTTTTTGACACTGCACAAATACACAGTAGTACATTAGGTGCTAACCCTAAATTCAAAACTAAAGCCGGACTGCGAATTACATTTATGGCGAAAAGGGATTATGCAAACTACCCATAAAGATCACAAACGTTGTCCACTGTTATGGAAACATATTTGCGTTAACACAGATGGTAGTTTAGCACCATGTTGTGAGATAACCAAATTCGATGGTCCTATGGATGCAAATGAAAGTTTAAGTGATGCATATAACAAGCCACAGTTTAAAAGATTAAGACAACAGATGCTCGACGGTGAAAGTAATGAACACTGTGAACGCATATGTTACAAAAGAGAACGACAAGGATTTACTAGTAAACGTTTAAGTGAAATTGCCAAGTACGAAAAAAAGTTTGGTACTGCATTTACAGGAAACGAAACTACACATGGCGATATTAACGAAGTTAATTATTTAGATGTAAAGCCTAGTAACTTTTGTAATAGTAAATGTGTTATGTGTAATAACAATCGCAGTAGTCAGTTTGCATTAGAAAGTAAAAAGCACAGAGACTATAAAGGACCAATCGTAATTGGTGGTTGGTATCCAGACAACAGTTACAAGTTTCAAGACATATACAAACGTGTATGGCGTTATAAAATTAATGGCGGTGAGACTAGTGTTATGCCTGAACTAGAACAAATACTTAAAGAAGTAGCAGAAGGTGAAAGTCCTGATAGTCAACTGGTATTAAACATTAACAATACATTTGATATTACTAAATTTGACAACTATCTACAACGTGTTAATAGAGTTAGCATAGGACATAGTATAGAAGGCTGGGGAACTGTAAATGATTACATACGTTTTCCTGCACAATGGAATAGCATACTACCTAACTTAAAAAAGTTTCATACATATGCACAAGAAAATAAAAGTGTTGACAGCAGTCTAATAATGTGTATAATGAGTTTAAACTATCTAGACTTTCCAAATGCATTATTAAAGTTGCACAAAGAGTTTCCAAGTTTCGACTTTCATGTTGAACCTTTACATCAGCCTAGACAGTTACGAGTAAATGGATTAACAAGAAGTCAATTGGAACTAGGCTTGTTTAGATTAAACATGGTGTTAAAAGAACTGCCAGAACATATAACAAGTAAACTAGAAAACATTAAACGTTTTTATCAGCAAAGTGCTGAACAAGGAACTAACCAAGAAACGAGAACAAAACTAATTGAGTATTGCTCACACATGGATCAGGTTCGTGGAATCAATATACAAGACTACATACCCGAACTACAACTAAATACACAAGACAGGAAAATTAATGCCTAATAAAAAACTCCCTTCAGAAACATTTTGTGCTTTACCGTGGATGCACTTATCTAGTAGACCTAACGGACATATGAGAGTATGTTGTACAGCCAATGCAAGTGCAGTACAAGATGCAGACAGTAGTAAGAAAGTAGGCGGCGGTGAAGTTGGTGTACTAAAGAACGACGATGGTAAGCCTGCTAACTTTAATACCACAGGTTTAAAAGATGCATGGAACAATAGTTATATGCGAAGTGTAAGACTGCAAATGCTTAAAGGTGAAAAGCCTGCTAGTTGTTTAAAGTGTTACAAAGAAGAAGATGCCGGTCACGCCAGCAAACGTATGTGGGAGACAGAGTATTGGGGAAACAGATTTGACCTAGACGAACTAGTAAGAGAAACACAGGAAGATGGCAGTGTTCCACCTAAGATAAGGTACATAGATTTACGCATGGGAAGTAAATGCCAACTGGGTTGTGTTATGTGTAGTCCTCATGACAGCAGTGGTTGGGTTAAAGACTGGAAGAAGATGTATCCAACACTGGAGAATGCTAAACTAAAGAACAGTATGCAGTGGGATCAAAAAGGACAAGTAGATGGTGCTACATACAATTGGCACATGAAGAATCCAAAATTTTGGGAAGAGTTGTATGAACAAATTCCACATATGTATCAGTTATACTTTGCAGGCGGTGAAAGTACTGTTATCGAAGAACACTATACACTGTTAGAAGAAGTTGTACGCAGAGGATACGCACACAAAATTGAATTGCGTTACAACAGTAATGGAGTTGAATTACCACAGAGACTGTTTGATCTATGGGACAAGTTTAAACGTGTAAGGTTTCACTATAGCATAGACGCACACGGTATACAAAACGATTACATACGTTACCCTAGTGTTTGGGAACACCAAGTGAAACAGTTTCATTTGTTAGACAACACAGGACCTAATGTAGAAGTAACAACTGCTACTACTATCATGGCATTGAACATATACTATCTTCCAGAGTTTGTTAAATGGAAAATAGCACAAAACTTTAAAAAGATTAACATATGGCCTCTAGGTGCTGGCGGTATTAATATGCACTTTGCTTATTGGCCACCACAACTAAACGTTAAAGTATTGCCACTAGACTTTAAAGCAGAAGTAACACGCAAGTACAAGGAAGAGTTTATCCCTTGGATGAAAGCAAACTGGCAACTGTTTACAGGAGTTGAACAAGCAGGCGTAGACTATGACACTTGGTTAGCAAGTACATATGGAGTCAAACGTTTTGAAAACATTGTTAACTTTATGAATGCAGAAGACTGGAGTGAACGATTACCTGAGATGAAGGAATGGGTTGAGAAACTAGAACAACATCGTGGTCAAAACTTTGCACAAGCATTTCCAGACATGACACATATATTCGACAGCATCAAGTAAAGGTGAACCTGCACCTTTTGGTCACAGGCTTCACTGCTGGTCTGCCTGACGAAGGCGTCGGTAAAGCCATTTTTTACAATAAGTACTAGTATGTTCAAACGTGTATTCACCGCTCCTATTGTATTCCTGTTATGGATGTTTGCCCTGCCACTATGTTGTATAATAGCATTAATGGACAGTAATAACGGACAGCCCTTTAAGTATAACCTAAATACTGTAATGGGAAAGAAAAACCCTACACAAAAACCCACAAAAAATCTGTAGCAAAAATTTTTATTTGCCCTGGTATTTCTTACGACGAAGTTTTTGATTTTGTTTAGTTGTAGTACTAGCAGTACTGTTAATCCCACACACACGTTCAACGTATTTTGTTAAAGGACTGTTCTTTTGATATGAAGTACGTTCGCTACTAGTATTCAAATTGCGTTTGTTATATTGCGCCATTTGTTTAGTACTTATACCGTAGTTGAGGATTAACTTAATATCTCTTGTATGAGTTGTTGTGTAAATGACTTAGATGTACTATGTTGTGTACGCATTGAATAATTGTCATATACTAGTGTACGAGTAACACTGCTAGTACCATTACACACAATACTACCTTTGATTGCACTAGTATTGAATACGCCACAAGGACCGTGTTCATTGTGCCACTGTTTAGCACTGGTGTATACATTACTGCTTTTACTTGTTAGTATTGATATGTGAGTGTACATAAAGTTATTTACTCTAGTAGACGGTTTTAAAGGTGTGAAAAGGTGTTGCTAAAACCTCAAAAAAATTGCTGGTCGATTTGATTGCGCCAGGGTAAGGAATCAAGGTGGGGCCAAAACGTAGCCCCCTGGGGTCAGATTTCAGAAAGTTTTTTTGAATTCAGTCTATGTTAGGATATAGTATATACAGTTCGTATAACCCCCCTATTAGCTCATACTGTGGGTATACTATGCTTCTACTATATCAACTGCCCATTGATCCCAAGGCTCAGTCTCTGTTGCTTT
>Ga0187219_1000381_pt1 | contig 21247 bp, 27 predicted proteins | sample 13SPOviralmetaG_FD_130162 | JGI IMG/M metagenome (GOLD analysis project Ga0187219, IMG submission 130162) | Marine viral communities from the oligotrophic San Pedro Time Series (SPOT) site, San Pedro Channel, CA, USA - 13 SPOT_SRF_2010-07-21... | ecosystem: Environmental > Aquatic > Marine >... | reverse complement strand
CACCGTCCTACAGAACTATGCTTACGGACCATAGATGAAATAAAGAGGCAAGCACGTGAAAACGGATTTAATAGTTATCATTTTAGTCTTAGTGGGGGTGAGCCTACTTTCCATCCTGGCTACTTGGACATTCTACAGCATTTGGCTGATGACGTAGCCAACACCAACTATACTAGCGTACATATGACGTCAAACTGTAGTCGCAATATGGCTTGGTTTGAAAAGTATGTAGAAGCAGTTAAGCCCTTTCATAGAGCTAGTATTACAGCAAGTCTGCACACAGAACACTTAAACACAAAGGAGAAGATGCAGGACTTTGCAGACAAATTAATCCTGTGTCAAGAACACGATGTACAAGTTACAATCAATATGGTTATGGTTCCAGACTGGTTTGAAAGAGATTGGGAAAACGCCTTGTTCTTCCACGAGCAAGGAATCAACGTCACCCTCAAGCCGCAATCAGACCCTACTGCTAGTAGGGTGGTTGATGGATACAAACCGGAGGACCTAAAGCGTTTGTGGAACGGAATGCCTCAACGTGCATATACTGAAAGCAAACGTGTTTGGGCTAACAGGCCTAAGGCCCAATTTGAAATACCAATAAATACAGCAGGGAATGATAATAAAGATGTTCCAGGATATATGGCAGTAGAACTAGAAGACTCTAAAGGTGAAAAGTGGTATATGGACCAAGCAGAACGCTTTAATGCCTTTAATTTCAACAATTTCGAAGGATGGCGGTGTAACGCCGGTTACAGCGGACTTATAATACGCGAGCCAGACGGTAGTGTAAAAAGGAGTTATTCTTGTCACGATGCACCACTTGGCAACATCGAAACAGGTTTCGAACTGTTTAAGACACCTAAAACTTGTATTACAAAAAGTTGTGTGAGTAGTGCCGATAGCAAAATACCTAAAAGGAAAGTTTAATGGATATAGCATTAGTAGCCATACCTAGACTTAACATTGATGCACCTCCAATGGGTATAGCATCTATCAAGGGTAGTGTTGTGGCTGCTGGCTATACTGCAAAATGTTTTGATACAAATATTAATCTGTACCATGCTGTTCATTTTGATACTTGGTTAGAATTAGACAATTACTTTCAAACTGATTTAAGATATACCGGAACTAGTCTAGCAGGCGCAGGTAGTAGAGAAATAAACTTTATTAATATTGTACAAAAACGCAAAGAAGAACTTAGATGTTATACAGAATACAAGTCGTTCTTAGAAACAGAGATTAAGAAAATTTTAAGTCACAATCCTGAATGGATTGGTTTGAGCGTTTTTAGTGTTAATAGTGTAATAAGTACAGTAAATTTTTTATCTATTTTAAAAGAAATCAAACCCGATCAAAAAGTAATTGCAGGTGGTATGGGATTAAGTAGTTTTGGTCTAGGCGGCAATAGTAACTTTGGCGAATTTTTAATAGAGCAAAATCTTATTACTACATATATAAGCGGCGAAGGTGAAAATGCTATTATAGATCTTTTATCCGAAGGAAAAGAATCTAAACTTACACCGCAAATTAATGATCTTAATAGCTTGCCATTTCCTAATTACGACGACTTTGATTTAAGTCTATATCCAGGAAAAGAGAATATGGTATATATTACAGGCAGTCGAGGATGTGTTAGAGCATGTACTTTCTGTGATATCAACAGTCTATGGAAAAAATTTAGATATAGAAGTGGCGATAATATTGCTGCTGAAATCTTAGAAGGTTATAAAAAATATAACACAACTGATTTTTATTTTACTGACAGTTTGATTAATGGTAATATGAAAGAGTTTGTTAAACTTCTTGATGCTATAATAGAATATAAAGAACAAGGTTTGTTACCAGATGAATTGATGTTTGGCGGACAATTCATAGCAAGACCTAAAGCTAGATTTCCTGAAGAGTATTATGCAAAGATGCAAGCAGCCGGCGTTTATAATATCAGCGTAGGAATGGAATCAGGTAGTGATCGTGTGCTAGCAGATATGCGTAAAGGTACTACTCGAGAAGACCATGACTTTATGATGGAAATGCTACAAAAATATGGCATCAGAATTAACCTACTTATGCTTATAGGTTATCCAACTGAAACAGAAGAAGACTTCCAAGATACTTTAGATATGATCAAAGACTATAAACGCTATAGCGATAGTGGAATAATTTGGGGAATCGTACTAGGAAAAACTATGGTAGTTCTTCCAAATACACCAATTGCTGATAATGCTGATCATTGGAGTATTGCATATGACGATACCGGTAATTGGTTTAGCAAAGACAATGAAACATTAACATATCACGAAAGAGTTAAAAGACGTATGAGAGCAGGGCGACTTTGTGAAGACCTAGGGTATGTTATTAAAAGTCAAGTTGTTACAGTAAATAGTCTCCATGAAATAGTTACACAGGGTGGTTATGATTCAATTTCCTAAACTTTATACAATAGAAGAATTACAGCAAACACTGCCTAAAAAACTTTCGCATGTCAAGGAAGACGCAAAGGTTAAGTTTATTAAGGAAGTAATGTTTCTTTATAGATTGTCTGATGACTTTGGACGCATTGATTTTAATGAAAGTACATATGACGGTACTGAAGTTAAAATTGTATATGAACCAGCAGATCCTAAAATTGAACTTAAAAATTTAGTACATGAAGTAATGAACAAATGGTATTTTAGTAATTTAGAAAAGAATGAAAATGTATATTTTTATAGATTTATAAACTTATTTAGAGCTGAACTAACACCCGAAGAATGGATTGAAGTAGATAGACATTTATCAACTACTAATGAATTAGTAATTAGAGAAAACTATAAACAATATACTGACTACCGAACAAAGCTAGATGAAATTGATGTTCTGCTAACAGCAGAGAATTTTAATGCAAGGGAGAATTATTAATGTACGAGTATAATTCTTTATACGGAATACATATTGAATTTACAAGCCGTTGCAATCTCTTATGCCCTCAGTGCGCAAGAACAAAAAACGGCAGTGTAAATCCTGACTTGCCTTTGGAAAATATGTCATTAGACACTGTCGAAAAGATTTTTAATGAGATGGGCAAAAAAATTAAATATGTTCATATTTGCGGAAACTATGGCGACTTTGTTGCATATCCATATGCACTCGAAGCAATAGATATTATACAAAAAAGCGGTGTAGAATTTATTAAAATTTACACAAACGGCAGTGCAAGGCCTGAATCGTTTTGGACAGAACTTGCAGATAAATTATCTAATGATCGAGGACAAATAGTTTTTAGTATCGACGGTCTCGAAGATACAAATCATTTATATAGAGTTAATAGTAATTTTCAAAAAATTATACATAACGCAAAAGCATTTATTGATGCAGGCGGTTCTGCTATATGGGAATGGTTGCCTTTTGAACACAACGAACATCAAGTTGAAGATGCTGCTAAAATGGCAAACCGATTAGGCTTTGCTGAGTTTATACTTAAAAAGAATCCTAGGTTTAGTCCTATTAATAATGGCGAGCATCATCTATTAAAGCCTAGTACAAAGTATATTCACGAAGGTGTCAAACGGCAAGAAAAACAAATAATGGGCGAAACACAACAGCTTACACCTACTATGTTTCCTATATCATGTAAGTATAATGCTCGCAAAATGATTTTCATAGACTTTCAAGGATATGTATTGCCTTGTTGTTGGCATGGTAATAGATTTAATCCTGATAGTAAATCAGGGGCAAACGAGTTTCAAAAAATTATGGAAGGCTATGATCCTAAAATCTTTAATGTTAATTATTATTCTATCGAAGAAATACTAAACAACAATTGGTATAGAAAAGATATGGATTATACTATTAAAATACTTAACACTTGTAGGAAGCATTGTCCTTTAGGTAATAAGATGTCCAACAAAGATAATCGGGTGCAGCATATATTTAAAGATGTATTAGATATGGAGCCGTGGGAATAATGTCTTTGCCTATTGAAAAATTGAATTATTGTGTAGATCATAAAGAGCTACAAGAAACAGTAATTGAATTCTTATACAGATATCATTGGGATAAAAGCAATCAGTTATGTCTTTTGAACACAGCTGATGTTGAACCGGGCAATCCTTATCAAGGTATCGGACATGTCAAAGAACCTAGCTATCCTGCATTTGGATATAACGAAGGTGACTTTACAGTGTTTCATCCTGATTATGAAGATACTATATTAGGAAAATTATATAAAGAATTTCCGCTACCTGTGTGCAGAATGAGGCTAATGCGTGTTCCTGCAAAACGATGTTATACTATGCATGTAGATGGAGATACAGACAGATATCATTTTGCTGTTATTAGCAACGACGAAGCATTTTTTGTATTTAAAAATCAACAACGGATTCAAAGCATTCCCTGTGACGGTTATGCATATAAAGTTCATGTTGAAGAGCCACATTCGTTTGTTAATACAAATGCTGATTTTGATAGGATACATTTAGTTTTAGATGCTGCACCCAAGGGATAATTTAGCAATATTAGGTTTAAGTAGAAGTGGAACAACAGTTGTTGCACAATCTCTTGTTGAAGAATTATCAATAAAATATAACAATGTATATCCAGTATATCAAGGAGAGATCAGTAACATCTTTAGAGATTATTTTTTCGTAGGCGAAAATAAAAAAGTAAAAGAATATGAAAAAGATGCTTATATAAAATCATTTAATTTTGTAGATAACTATCTGCAAGGTTGTAGGATATACGAAAATATCAAAATGGATCCTCCGCAAAGTCGAAAAGAAATGTCACATCGTATGGATCTATTAAATCAAATGATAGATTCCGAATTTAAAACGATTATTAAAGTCCATCCTTACGCAATATGGAAAAACTATCAACAACCTTATGTAATAGAAACATTATCAAAATTAAACTATGTTTATGTAAAACGAGAAAATAAACTAGAGCATTTTTTAAGTTTTGTGATTGCTAGAGAAAGTGGAATATATCATACAGACAATCCTTACGAACGATTTCCAGAAGATATAGTCGTTACTCAGGAGCATAAAGATTTATTTGCGAATTACCTAGTAGCAGAAAAATGGTTTCTTGAATTTGCTAACATTGTAGAAACAGTTGTTTATGAGCAGCTAGGTGAAGTAAAAAAAGATGGATTTGTGAAAAAATTACCATATACAAAACCTAAAATAGAGTATATAATTAATAAAAAAGAAGTGTATGATTTTATAGAATGTTTAGTGTAAGAGAAGTTCATTATGACATTACAAACATGTGTAATGCAGCATGTCCTCAATGTGTAAGGACTAATCCTCTTACAGGTAAAGCAAACGAATATATCGTAAAGTCTGAATTGAGTTTAGAAGACTTTGTTAAAATATCTCCTCCTTGGTTTATCAAACAACTAGAATACATTTACTTTTGCGGTAATTATGGCGATCCATTAGTTGCAACTGATTTACTAGCAATACTTGATTATGTGTGGGAATGTAATCCTAAACTCAGTGTTAAGGTACATAGCAATTGTAGTCTGCGTGATAGTAGTTGGTGGAAACGATTTGCACAACTGACTAACGATAAAAAATTTACACTGATTGCTAGTGTTGATGGTGCTAGTCAATCTACACAAGAACTTTATAGAGTTAATACAAACTACGATAAAATTATAGAAAATCTTAAAACTTTTATTAGTTATAACGGAAAAGTAGAATGGCGCTTTATTGTTTTTAAACACAATGAGCATGAAGTTGATCTAGCAGAAAAAACAAGCAAAGAAATAGGCTGTATTAATTTCCGTAGTTATAGTAGTAATAGACAGTTTCCGGATGGTAAATTTAAATATTTGTTTAATGGCGAAACTAGGTATTTAGAAAAACCTTCATACGAAGTTGATAGTAAATTTAATGATAGAAAAACAATCGAGTTTGAGCAGTTAGAACAAACGACTGCAAAGATAGATTGTATAGCAAACAAAACTCGTAGTATTTTTATTGACTTTGAAGGCAATGTATTACCATGCTGCCATTATGGCATTAGACTTTATACAAATAGACGTAAAACTAAAGATGTAAATAATGATGATACAGTACAAGAAACTATAAACAATTTTGGTAATAATAAATTTAATGCACTAGATCTAGGATTAGAAACAGCATTAGAAAATTGCGGAAAGTTTTTAGATAGTTTAGTTCCTTATTGGGATAAAGGTACTCCTTTAGTATGCAAAATGATATGTGGTAAAAAATAATGTGGATAATATTAACAGATCAAGGTATTAGACAAATACTATTAGCGGACTTGAAGTTTCATACAAGAGTCAAAGGCTGGGCATGTAATACTAGCAACTATGTTTATAATTTAATTATGAATGACGAATCGTTTGTTAGCAATACTATATGCAGAGCAATTGACGATTATCCTATTATTGATATTAAAACAACTCCTAAATTTAATAGAGAATATGCAGTTTGTCCTAAAGAAAATTGTTACTGTGGAATGGATATTGGTATTCCAAAAGGTAAAACTATAGACGATATAGTTGAACTAAAAAAACAATTTAACAGCATTGACAATGTAAAAACTATTCCTTGGTACGACAACGAAACTATTCTAGCATTCGGCCTAAGTGATTTTATTACTAATCGAATGGTACATGTTGATTGGTTTTTAGGCAAGCGTTGTAATTTTGATTGTGCATACTGTTCGCCTAGCATACATGATAATGTAAGTGCATATCCTACACTAGGAAAATTAATTGATTATTACAACTATCTAACTGATACTATATCGTCAAACGAAAAGAACCAAAAAACTATAAGTTATATATTTGGCGGAGGCGAACCTACTCTTATACCCGAGTATTTAAATTTTCTAGAATACATTAAAAATGATAATAGGTTCAATAGTGAAATAAGAACACTAACTAATTTAACTGGAAGTCCTGAAAAGTTATATCGATTAAATCAACTTAGTGATGTAACCTTTAGCGTACATCTTGCATATATGACAGACAAGTTTATAAGCAAGGTAGATAAATTTTTAGCAAAGCGAGACGATACGTCTAAATCTCTAACTGTAAAATTTATGTATGACAAACAGTATGCTGATAGGATAGACAAGATTGTAGATGTACTTGGTAATTATAAAAATTTAAACTACAATGTCACACCGTTGCATAATAAAGAAGATAAAAAACTTTTTGAATACGATGCAGTAGATAAAGAGTATTTTAAATTAAGAGGCAAACTATAGCCTAGTCACAATTGACAAAAATAGTTAAAACCCTAGATAACTAATTTATAAGGAGATAAAAATGATAGAAGAACTTTTTCCGTTGTTCGAACCCAGTACAGGTTTTGTAATATTACTTGTATATGGATTATTTGCTTTTGCTATGACATATTATTTTAGCAGAGGCTACAACGATACAAAAACCAGTTTCCTGGTTGCTCGCAGAGAACTCAATACATTCCAAGGTAGTATGAGTGTAGCTGCTGCTTGGCTATGGGCTCCTGGTTTATTTATTAGCACACAGCAAGCATACGTAAATGGACTAGTAGGTTTGTTTTGGTTTTGCTTAGGTAATTTCTTAACACTAAGTGCTTTTGCATATTTTGCTAAACTTATCCGTAATAGAGAACCTAATGGCTTTACATTTAGTAGCTATTTGAGAGACAGGATGAGTCCGAGAGTACAATGGTTGTTTGTAGTTGAAATGCTCATACTTGCTACTTGTGCATTTGCTATTAATCTTATTGCAGGGTCTAGCACAGTTGCTACACTGACTGGAATAAACTATACACTTGCAACATTCTTAATGGCAGGTATTGCTATCCTATACAGTTTTAGAACTGGTCTAAAAGCTACTGTTGTTACTGAAATGATAAAAATTATCGTTGTATGGACAGGTGTTATTATACTTGTGCCATGGACAATTAGTGCAGCAGGAGGTTGGGATACTGTAGTTGCAGGACTTGGCGGCCGCACAGGAGAAGGTGCAGCAATCTTTGGAACACCATTTGCTTGGGGCATATTTACAGGATTCGGTGCCGCAGCTTTCTTAGGACACATGGGAGGTCCATGGGGAGACAACAGTTTCTATCAAAGAGCATTTAGTATCAAAGAAAAGTCAATTGTACCGAGTTATGTACTAGCCAGCTTTATCTTTATTGTAGTGCCTATTATGATGGGACTGCTAGGATTTGTTGCAGCAGGTGCAGGATTAGAAATTCCTCAAGCACTAGTAGGAACAACTAACGCTATTACTATTGGAACATTCCTACCTGCATATGCAAGTATATTATTTGCATTTATGGTGTTTGCAGGACTAGTTGCTATACTTGATAGTCAATTTGCAAGTGTTGCAAACATGACAGGACATGATATCTTTAACAAGTTTAAAACAGGTGACAGTGATTCCAGTGCTATTAACTATGCAAGAGTAGGCATGCTGCTGCTTGCTGTAGCGGGTCTTGTAGTAGCTAACATACCAGGTATGAGTCTTGTGTATCTATTTTTATTCTTTGCTATACTACGGGCTGCTGTTTGGTTGCCTAGCATGATTGCACTACTTCGTCCTAATTGGGTTACTGAAGCAGGAATGTTTTGGGGAATACTAGTTGCTGCTATACCAGGCGAAGCATTATACATTTACGGTAAAATGTTTGATGGTGGAAGCACAGTAACTTTTGTAGGCACATTAGTTGCGATATTTGGTGCTCCGATATTGACTTTGCTATTCAGTAAAAGAGAACCTAAACTTGCAAAAGCCTAAACTACTAATTATTACCGGGCCTCAAGGGTCCGGTAATCACCTTTTTAGCAAAATTTTATCTGTACATCCTGATGTATATGGTTGGCAGATGAAATCTTACTGGGAAGGACATCACAAAGAACCTTTTAGTAACTATTGGCGACATCCTGAACTTTTAGATCAATTTCCGTGGCACAAGCACAAACACATTTTTACCAGTATTAGTTGTCCTTATATCAAAGACAAAATGCCACACATGCCAAACTATAAAAAGTTTATTACTGAAGCTGAAAAATATGCTGATGTTAAAATTGCAATAATTGGTAGAGATCCTACAATACTAAAATATCAGCAAGAGCGTGTAAGAGGGACTAGCACACTAAAACATTTTACACAAGGTATTGATATTTTATTAGAATATAATCCTGTTTTTGTAAGTCAAGAGCTATATCAACTATACGGAAATTATTATTTGCAAGGATTGAGCAAACAATTAGATTTTCCTATCCAAGCTCAACCTATCCACGATGATGCTAATGCAAAATATATTAAAGCAGTAGATGAACAACCATTAGATTTAGAAGTGCAAAAGGCATGTAAGAAGTCATGAACAGTAATTGGCAAGCAGGAATAGATCAAAGCAATTATCATTTTGATTGGCAAAGGCAAGAAACTGCTGGGTTTGATTACAAGTGGTTAGCAAGATTTGACTGCGATTGGGAACAAGAACTAGAAATTATAAAAAAATCTTCTGAACCTAAAACTTGGGCAACTAGAGGGAAAAAATATCATCCTGATCATCCTCAATTAGAAGCAGAAGAAAATGATTTGCTAAATGCAGGAATGGACAAAGATACTGTAATATTTAGAAAACATTTTGAATTTGAAGGTATTTGGAAAACTGTAATTGATAGTTTAGGATTAGAAAATACTAAACAAGCATTTCATATACAGTATCCCGGCGAAATGCTTAACTTACATATAGATAAACAATATGAAATAAACAGCGATGCTAGCCAAGTTGCAAGATTCTTTATCTTTTTAGAAGACTGGAAACCAGGACACTTTTTACAAATGGGTACTAGTTTTATACAATGGCGCAAAGGTGATTTGGTACATTTCGACTGGAAAAATATTCCACATGCAAGTGCTAATGCAGGATGGGAACCTAGATGCTTAATACAAATTACAGGCACAATAACTGAAAAAACAAAAGATATATTTTTAGGAAAAGATAAATGGATAAAACTACCTTGAACTATTTTGAAAACAGTTGGAAACCAAACTATGATAAATTCAAATATAGCGGATGGGCTCTATTAGATTTAATTCCTAAAGAGGTAACTATACTTGATATAGGCTGCGGATATAATTTGTTTAAAGAACACTTCGAAAACTTATACGGTATAGATCCTGCTAATGACGCAGCAGACGAAGTTGTAAGCATTGAAGATTTTAACAGTGTAGGAAATCAGTGGGATGTAGTGTTATGTTTAGGTAGTTTAAACTTTGGTACTAGAGAAGTAGTAGAAGCACAAGTTAAAAAAGCAGTTAGTCTTTGTAAGAAAGATGGCATAATTATTTGGAGACAAAATCCTGGAGTAGGCGATCATCCGTGGAAAGGAGTGGAAGAAATACAGTTCTTTCCTTGGACATTCGAAGATAACTTTTCTTGGGCTGAACAATTTAATTGTACTGTAGAACAATGTGAATGGGATACTGGCAATAGAATCTACAGTGTATGGAAAAAGTTATAAACTAATAGGAACACAGTTATTAAGACTACAATTTATTTTATTGTTTTCCGTGTTCCAATGATCTATCAATTTTAACCATATATCAAAAAAACATTTGTCTAATTCAAGATAGTCTATTATATTTTGTAGTTGTCTTTTAGTATCGTTGTGCCATAAAGAATTAACATTAACAGTCAAATAATCTCCAGTAAAGTTCTTTCTTTTTTCTATTAGTCTTTGTTTTATATCATTGAATCTTGTTACATATTCATTTTCAGTATAATGTATATGTTCTGTTTGGAAATTCTTATATGCACCTAAACGATCAATAAATCTCAAATCATCTATAGTGTCAATATCTAACCAAATTGTTTTTGATTTTTTCCAATAATTGCTGTAGAAATTATTAAAATCTCTGATTCCGTCTTGTAGATCACGGCCTAACTTATCTTTCCATTTATCTGTAGGATATAATAAATTAGCATGGTCTCTTGTTATATACCATTTATAATTGGGAGGCATCTGCCAATTGTCTAATGAATCTTCTAAACCTCTGCCAGCCATTCTACAAAAGTTATCACATATTGCCCATCTATTTAAACTATCAACACTAAAGTTTCTAGCAGACACAAATGGGTGCATACCTAGTAGATACACTAGGAATTCTCCTCCTGATCCGCATTCGTAAAATACTGTAATTAAATTTTTATTTTCGGTATTATACTGAAAAGACATAATCTAACGTGTTAGTTTAAATCTACCCAACCAGTTATAGTACCGTCTGTGTTACCTTGGAACTTACTTGTACCTATAAGATATATCATCATACCTGCTACTGGTGTAGGAATTGCAGTATCTCTAGCAGTAGTATCTGCATAAGTGCCTGGCATAATAGGACCTCTTACATCTAACGTAGCTGACGGTGTTGCTGTACCAATACCTACACTACCATCAGATACTGTAAATAGTTTATCATCAGTGATTGTTCCGCTTGGCGAGTTGGCAATCCATATAAAGTCCCTGTTACCAGAAATAATATTAGTATCAACTCTGCCACCCGAGTCATCTCTACCAAATCTAATTTGTCCGTATCTGCTATTACTTCCTGATATATCTGATTCAGAGTTACGAAGCAATGCTAGTGATGTAAATTGATCATTTGACTCCATTGTAACAAAATGAGTTGTAGCAGCTAAAGGACTTTCCATTCTTAGCAACCCATCAGATATAATCTTTCTAGGATATACGTCACCAAATTGACCGTCAATAATTATTGAACTTGCATCATTAAAAACACTGCCTATGACATCACCGTTAAGAATACCATTTACAGTGCCGTTAAGTGTTCCATTTACAGTACCTGTAACTGTACCATTTAGAGATCCTGTAACATTACCTTCTACATCACCTGTAAAGAATGCATCAGTTCCGTCTGTTCCGTTATCTAAAACTGAAACACCGTTTGTTGCAAGAACATCGCCTGTAAGATCGCCTTCAACATCACCGACCAAACTAGCAGTTACAGTACTATTACCTGCATCTGCACCTATATTAACAACTATGCTACTATCTTCTGCTAGGATGTTACCTTGCACATCACCGGTAAGAAGCGAAGAAGTTACGTCTAGTATTACATTAGAATCTGAATCAACAATATTATTGTTTAGTGAATCTGTTTGATTAAATGTACCTGCTACATTATCATATACTAATACAGAGTTGTTTAGGTTGCTAAATGTTACATCGAGCAATGCTTCTAATCGGAATGTTGCTCTTTCAAAGTTTCCAGATACGCTATTAAATACAAGAACATCGTCGTTTAAAAGCCCTGTTGTATCTACGTCAGTTAAATCACTTATTGCAGTTGCACCGCCGCCTCCGCTTTGTGCTTGAGCTCTCCAGTCGCCTGTGCCAGCATCGTATGCTAGTACATCTCCGTCACTTGGAACTGTACTATCTGAATTAACATCGCCAAAACTGTCAATGCTTAAATTGCCTAATTCTGATTCTAAATTAATTAGTGAAGTAGTATCTACAGCGTTACCACCAAGTGTAGTGCCGTCACCGACAAAAATCTTTTTAGAATCGGTTGTGTAGATTAGTTCCCCTTCTTCGGGGGTAATTATTAAGCGCTCTGCATCAGTACCGCGTCTTAGACGAAATGCCATATTTCAACTCCTAGAATACTTTGTTGTAAGTATTTATGCCTTTTTTAAGAATAGTGTTACTTTCTTTTTTTCATAAACACTTTAGTACGTTTAGTAATATCTCTCTTAACTTTTGCAGTATCTAGTCTAAAATCAATAGTATCGATTGCATCTTCGTATTCTTCTATTAAGTCGTCTAGCGAATTTTCTATATCTCCAGTGTCCATTTCAGAGTTGTCTTTTCGGGCCTTGTCAATATTAATTTCCCATGTTTTTCCATCTACAAAGTGTATCTGCACCGACGAGAGATATTCGATCGGAACAGATTTAATTTCTATTTCGTTGAATACCTCTGGCCAGGAATTTTGAGTATCGGGCGAGGGTTTTTTCTTTTTAGGCACTCTCTTCGGTCTTTTTTGTTTTCTTTTTAGTAGGAACAAGTTCTTCTGCTTGTTCGCGAAGTGCCTTTGCTTCTTTAAATAATGAATCAGCTTGTGATCTGTAGCTAGCTGCTAAGTCTTCATCTGACATAACATCATTTGAAGTTTCTGAAGTTGCACTATTAGCAGTTTCTGATTTCGTAACTCCGGCTAGGTCAGCTACTGTAACACCTGCTTGTTGTGCAATGATCTCATTTAACTCACTTAATATGATAGTGTTATTTCTATCAGGCAACATTTCTACATTAGATGTAGGTGCCTTAGTCATTTTTCCAGTTGTATGGAATGCTGCTAACATGTTACGACCATCTGGAAGTTGTGTTCTTGCCATTACTTCGGACAACTCATTAGTACTTTGTCCAGCATCGGATTCTACCATCTTCATAAGACTATCGTGTTCGTCTGCCATAAGATTTTCTGTAGTAACTACAATACAGTTCTCTGGCTCCCCAGGTACTACTCTATATGCTACCACAATTTTTCTTTGATTGTTTGCCATTCGGCCTACATGTTTTAACATTCTATGCTCCTTGTGTATTCTGGCCCTGTTGAGCGGCAATAGCAGTTAGAAAAGTTTCTAGCTTACTATAAGTTTGGCCAACAGTTACCATTTCATTTGGTTTAAATGCACCTCTTTGACTTGCAACATCGATAATACTTTTCAATGAAGTTAAATCTTGAATTGTTAGTTCAGGACTAGCATCTTCTTGAGGTTGTTGTGGTGCCGCAGCCTGTGCTGTTTCTACTTGTTTAGTTTCAGTCTCGCTCATATTATTACTCCTATATTATATATATGCGCATTTTATTTATTAGTACTTCAAATATGGACACGCCAACATGAAATACGAAAGCTCTTTTGGATCCGAAAATCCTATTTTAATTTTATAGACTATATTATTTTTGTCATCTAAAATTATATCTTTGCCGATGTAGTATCTACTCTTAAGTTTTGATTCTATCCATCTTTCAAGTGCATCTTTTATATTATATGTAACATCTATACGTGTATATTCAAAGTTGTCAGGCGGAAACTCTGCTTTTCTTACTTTAAAAATATTATAGACGTTAGTTTTTACTTTCACGCCGCTTCCTCATAGTGTGCAGTTACACCAAACGGCGCTTGTAAATTCTTATCATGGTGACTATGAATAACAAATACTGTTTCGCACCAGTCTTCGTCGCCCCAACTATCCCACGCATATCCGTCAGTGAACATGATAAACTTCTTAGGCTGAATATCATGTTCTTTCATGTATTTCCAATTAGCCATAAAGTCTGTACCACCACCACCGACTATTTCGTATTCGCTTAGGTCTTCTCCGCCGTCGGCACTAAAGTCTTGTTCATTATAAACAGCAGTATCGAAACACCATACTTTGATATTATAGTCTTTGTATTCTTCCATGATACCTTTGATTTCGCCTAAGAAATCTTCGCCTTGTTTATTACTAATTGAACCTGACATATCGATTGATACACAGATGTCGATAGTATCTTCAAAGTTTTGTCCAGGAAGAATAGCGCCAGTGTGCCAACCTTTACGACTTGGACGCATAAACGTATAGTCGCTCTTAATTGTGCTTTGAATTTGCTGACGTAGTAATTCACGCCAATTCATTTTAGGCTCAGTCATTTCTTTAATTAAACGTGCAACACCTGCAGGAACATTACCAGCGCCAGCTGTCTGTGCCGCATTAATCATTGCTTCTTTCATTTCGTCTCGAATCTGGTCGAGTTCTTCTTTTGAATATTTTGGAGGACCGCTCTTGCCGTCACCATTACCTTCTTCAGTGCCATCACCTTCTAAGTCTAAATGTTCGTCTAGCATTTCACCAAGTTGCTTTAAATAGTCTTCACCGTTCTTTTTAGCTTCTTCAAACAAGTCGTCATACACTTCTTCTGAAGTCCAGCCTTCGTATTTAAAGTCTTGGAAGCAATCTACAATCTTAGGCGTTTCGCCAATGCGATCACGTACTAACAAGTTATTAACAATATAGTCGGCGGCAATATTATAAAGCATTGGATTGCGATTATCTCTACGGCCTAAGTGGTCAAATACACAGTGTAGAATTTCGTGTGCAATAACAAACTCAATTTCTTTGTTAGACATAGCATTGAAGAATTGTGTATTATAAAACAAATTGCGTCCGTCTGTGGCAGCTGTCATACACCAATCATCACATGCTTGAATCTTCAAACGTGTAGCAAGATTGCCAAAGAACGGATGACGTAGTAAAAGACCAACACGAGCAGTAATAATACGATCTAATACTTCAACTCGCATTTCTTCCAACTGTTTTTCAGTAAGATCCGGATTCGGTTCCCAATGCTTTAACTTAGTTTGTACATCTTTTGCTGACATCTGTGTTCGCCCTTTGTTTGCTATACTATTAATATAACATATTTAATAAATTTGTCAAGAGGAAAGTAGGCAATTGATGCCTACTTTACTATTATACTGACTGAGCTGCTTTGATATATTTGCCATAACGCTCATGAAACTCATCAAAACATGCAACTTCATCTGGATCGATTGGTAGTGCATATTCTGTAAGTGCAAGTTTAATACCCATAACAACTAGTTCAGTGTCAAAGTTATCCATAGCAAAGCGTAGGAAGTTATTAACTTTATTGTCAAACTTCTTATCACTTTTATCTACTGCTTCTTTTAATTCGTAACACAAAGAAACAATAAGTGAATACATAGCACTAACTTCTTTTGTTTTAAGATCTTTTACTTTACCTGCTAGTACATCTGATGGATTAGGCATGTCGGTAGCAACTTTTCGATGTGCCATAAATTTTACAGCAAGACCTTCTCCGACACAGCCTGCAACTAGGTCTGCCGTAGTATTGTCGTCAATGCCGTCTTCAATTAGTTCGGACACAAACGTCCATGAACGAGGTGTTGCAAACGAACGGCTTGAACTCTTAGGATCGAAGTTATATAGATCTTGTTTTGCAAACTGCAAGTATCCGACAACGTCCGGTTGTATTTTGTTATTAACAGACCATTCAAACCAGTCATCAAACGATACAGCAAGTTCTAAGTGGATAAAACGGTTTGCTAACGGAGCAGGCATTCTGTAAGTAACACCTTTGTCAGCTTCACGGTTACCTGCCGCAACAACTGAAACGTTGTCTGGCAGTTTGTATGTACCTACACGACGATTAAGAATCAACTGATATGCAGCCGCTTGTACGCTAGGCGCTGCCGAGTTCATTTCGTCTAAGAACAATGTAATATGATCGAACTGTGATGCAAACTCTTCGCTTGGAAGTTCGCTAGGCGCACCCCAAACCATTGTACCTGAGTTGCTGTCGAAGTACGGAATACCTTTAATATCTGTAGGTTCCCATAATGACAATCGAATGTCAATTAAGTGTGAATTAGAAAAGTCTTCGCTGACTTGACGAACAATGTCTGATTTACCAATACCTGGAGGCCCCCAAAGGAAGATCGGACGTTGTTTTTTCATTGCAATACGCAGTGCATTTTTAGCTTTGTTTGGACTTACTGTGCGTGACTCTGACATAATTTATTCCTTGTTGCTTTACCCTATACATACACAATAACATCAATTGTGTATATGTCAAGTCTTTTTCTTTAATTTTATAGAAAAACTTCCAGGATTATGTTTGGTTTGAACACATTCTCTAATGCGTGAATGATTGCTTGCCCATGTGTGTATTTCACGCATCATAGCACCTTGTCCGGTAACTACATGACATTTTTTGTATCCACTAAGATATGCTTCTTCTATTTGTTGATTGAAATACCGCCAACCGTTGTGTATATGCAGACCGTGCAGATCAATTTTCATCTTTTTTCTGCCGCGACATAGCTTTGTTGATACCGTATTTTCTCACATCACCGCTAAAAAGACCTAGTTCGACTGCCTTTCGCTCATTCGTTACAGTAATACTTCTATTTGTAAGAAAGTATGGACAATCTATAAACTTATCTAAAAAAATTATAACCTGTGTAGTAAGGGGCATTTCTCTAGGATAAGGTATATCATATGTTGCTATATCAATTTCTTTTAACGTATCGTATCCGTCTTCGGTAAGTCTTAACCCGCCTTCAACTTTAGATCGATTATTCATCCACCATAAAGGCATATGCTGTTTAACATTTTCAGCACTCTGGGCTTTACCTAATTCTTTAAGAAAAATCTTAGTATAGACTTCTTTCCAGTTCATTCATCTGCAACCTGATCGCCGCTTGATAATTTATACACTGCAAATTCGTCACTATTGAACATTGTATTTAATTTTTCTGCTAGATTAAACGCATGTCCGGGATTAGAAAAACTTGTCTTCTTATATTTAGGCCCAGGGTAGTTTGTTAGTGCATTACTACTCTTTAAGTTAAATGGCTTATTTTGATAGAACACTGCCCAAATTGCATCAGCGGCAAGAACCTGCTCGCATCTATATGTTTTATTATTAACATGTTCTAATATTACTGTGGGTTTGGGCCTACTCATATGCGCATCCTTTATTATATACGCATATATTTATCTCTTTTTAGTTATATACTCAGTTTATTCTAAGCCGCCGCCGTCCATTTCGATGCGTATAACTTCTTCCGTTTGAGATCGTTCGAGCAGTAATTTCTCTAAATCTCCGTTTAACCGTCCCATAACAATTCCAAGAGTAAATGCTAAGTTTTTTGCTTGTTGAATATCAATCTTTACTTCTTTAGCTCTACTATTATCAGCACTTTTTACGTGCTGAATAAACTGCTGTATTGGTATTGTATTTAAATGATCAGCTGGCGTTTGCAAGACTTAACTCCTGTTTCATTTCGATAGAAGTTTTAAAAGGTCCTTTAAATTCATAACGTTCTACTGTAATAACTTTAGGACAGAAACTTTTAACCCAACCTTTTTCAAATCGAATAATATAATATCCTGCCGCATATAAGCTTTTAGACTTTACACTTTTAGTAAAAAGCGGCAGCTTACGTTGTACATCAAACATACTATTAAATGGTACTACACTTGTAGGATAACCGTGAATCTCTTTATCAGTATCAACTATTTTCTCAGGCTCGTCCCAAGAAATTTCAATACCAAATTTTTTCTTAACTTCATTTTTATTGTTGAAGAAAGAAGTTTCTTCTGTATTAGAAAATACATACCGATCTTCGTTCCAAGATAATGTTCCAATACGTTCTTTATCTTTTTCAACAATCCAAAATTTATCTTTTAAAATGCATTTTGCTTTTAATGTACTCATTTAGGATACCTCGCTGATAATGGTTCTGCAAACTGTGCTGCCTGATCTGCAATACGTTGCATATCCCATTTAGCACAGAACTTCATAAGACGCATACCTACTTGTTTTACTTCTTTAGGTTCTACTTCTGTAATAGTATTATTAATAATTTCTCTAATGTCTGCAGGTTGTGCAGTCAAGTCACACAGGGTAACATTGCGTGTGTAATCATCAAGCACACGATGCTCTGTACCTTCGTGATCAGTCCAGCGCTGTAGCATCATGTTATTCCAATTAAAGCCTTTTGTCTTTTTATCTTCAAACGCTTCAATTAGTCCAACTTTGTTTTTTGTGCCTTTCTTTCTAACACCTGGATAGGCGCTAAACACATTGTCGCTAGTGTCGCCACGCATACACTTTTCAAACAACATGAATTCAGGATCAGGAGCAGGCTTTGCTTCTCCTGTCTTCTTATCGCACACGGGCTGCCCTTTGTCATCAAAGTATCCTTCTACTGTAATAGTAGTATTACTTACCCCGTTGTACTGCCTACAGTTAGGAGCAATGAGTTGTGCAAAGTCACCGTCAGTACTAATAATAACATGATTGTCATTAGGGTGTGCTTGTACCCAACCAGCAATAAGATCATCTGCTTCTAGTTGCGGATGACGCATTACAGTACAGTTAGTCTTCTCTGATACAAAGTTCTTAAACTCGTCAAAGCACTCCCAAAAGATTGTATCTTCTTCTTGCTGTGTAGCAGTAAGTGCATCTCGAGCAACTTGTCTATTACGCTTGTAAGGCTCATAATAGTCCTTGCGCCAGCTACGGCCTTCTAAACAAAACACAACATGATCTGCATTAAAGTCACGCCATGCTTTCTTAACGCCACTAAGTGTAATATGAAACGCCATACCGACTTTAGTGTCAATGTCGCCACGTACTACATGCCTAGCACGAAAGAATGTGTTAGCTGTATCTACTAGAATATAAGTTGCCATTAGTTTGCCTTTGTATAATTTATAACACTATTATAACACCAGATCTGGCTGTTGTCAAGCATTAAGATACTTCACTCTTGCCCTTGTCAATTGGTACAACATTAATATATCCTGCACCTCTATCAGTTGAATCAATTCCTTCTTCTTCAAGCATGCCATATACAATATCACGGAACCATCTATCTACAATCTCTTCTTCAGTATCTTGTTCGGTGCCATATCCTGCTTCAATAAGCTCTTTAATAAAGTATTTGTTCCAGTCGAGTTCAAAGAATCCGTTTCGAATGTTGTCTTTATTAACCTTCATATCAAGTACATTAACCCAAGACTCTTTTCTACGTGTTGCATACTCTTTAGGATCTTTTAGTTTAAGAAGTTTTGCTTCTTCGTCTTTGATACGTGCTTCTTCTATAGCAAGAGCTTCTTCTTTAGCAGCAATGCCAGTAATATTTTTTAAGAATTTTTTCATAAGTGTTTCCTTAATTTTTCATAATCAATCGGCGCTTCCATTGCTCTGCGTAATTGTTCGTTTTCTTTAAGTTCCCCAGGCATTTCCGAATAAGGAGATGTGGAGTCTTGGAGTAAATCGCCATCCTCTTTCCATGCAGGCTTCCGCCACGTCTTTAACGTTGAGGGTATATTCTTCACTGCGTCCGCCCAGCGGCATAAGATATACCGGACATTGTATCCCGGCATCTCTGTAAGCTTCCACAGCCCTGCTAACTTCGTCAAAGTCGTCATTAGTAGCAACAACAAACTTGAAGTAAATATCGCTACCATTAACACTACTATACTGATTAGCAACATAAGGCTTAATAGCATCATCCCAAGACTCGCCCGAAACGGAGAGCTTTGGCGAGCATGAAAATGTAACTCGAATTCGTTCATGATTGTTGATATAATCGTAGAACTCTGTGTGTAGCACTTGTGTAGTATTTGTTTCAATTGTAACATTTTTTAAATCCTTCATATCCGGGTGCTCGAACAATGCAACATACATACGTTGCCAAGCAAGTAATGGTTCGCCTCCCGTTAAAATAAGATGGACATCTTGCCCATTGTCCATAGTCCATTTGCCTTCTGGCAACAAACTAAGTAAGTGTTCAACTACTTCGTCGATAGTTGCTAGTTTATTAAAGTCTTTAAACTCTGGATAGATACTTGCATATGTATCGCACCCTGTATGTACAATAGGCAAGTCTTCAAACTTTTCAGTTGTTTCATGCACACCTGCATCTAGCAATGCTTTTACTTCTGCGTTGTAGCGATTGCCTTCTGCGTGTTGTTGCCAACGATCCTTTTTAGTATCTACACCAAAATTCATACAGCGAAAGTTACAACCAAATGTACGTAGAAACACACTAGGTACTCCTACAAACTTGCCTTCACCTTGTACGCTATAAAACGCTTCTGAATATCTAAGTTTCATTAGCAGCTAAACTCCTGTTGTAGTTTAATGTTGTCAAAGAACTCTTTCTTTGTACCCATGTCATCTTTGAATGCACCACGTAGTACTGTAGTTTGTGTTAAACTACTGTGTGCCATAATGCCGCGATTCTCACAACATCCGTGAGTCGCTTGAATATACACACCTAAATGTTCTGCGCCTGTTGCACTTGCAATCTCACGTGCAATATCATTTGCAAGTTCTTCTTGCAGTGTGCCACGTCGAGCGCACCACTGTGCAATACGTGTGTATTTGCTAAGTCCAATTAGTTTGTCTGCTGCAATAATACCAATGTATGCAATACCTGCTACTGGCTGGTGATGATGCGAACACATACTCTTTAGTTCCGACCGCACTACTAACATACCTTCATAGCGATCATCGCTGTCGTTTGGAAATGCAGTAGCACTAGGCGCTGCATCATAGCGTCCTGCCATAATTTCATTAAAGTACATTTTTGCAAGACGTCTTGCTGTACCTTGCGAGTTTGGATCGTTATGTCGATCAATTACCAATGCGTCTAAT
>Ga0187219_1000378_pt1 | contig 21285 bp, 30 predicted proteins | sample 13SPOviralmetaG_FD_130162 | JGI IMG/M metagenome (GOLD analysis project Ga0187219, IMG submission 130162) | Marine viral communities from the oligotrophic San Pedro Time Series (SPOT) site, San Pedro Channel, CA, USA - 13 SPOT_SRF_2010-07-21... | ecosystem: Environmental > Aquatic > Marine >... | reverse complement strand
CGGCCCTACTCTCTCGGCCATTGTCCGGCCGTGTACCGGCTTTAATCCCCTCGGGTGATGCTACCCTACCGGCCCCGCTCTCGGGATCTGTTAGCGGCCGTTATGGGGCCAGTATTGCGGGCATAAAAAAAGGGCCCTTGCTAGGGGCCCTCGGTGTTACTACTCGGCTCGGGTTATAAAAGCCCGTGAACACTACAACATTCTGAAATGTGGAAATGATCCGGATCTAATTTTAAATCCTTAAACTGTTTGGCCGCCGCCGCTCGGGTTTTAAACTCGGTGCGGTAGGGCTTCAATTGCCTATGGCGGGCCCGTAATGTTTCCCGATCAATGCGAGTGTATTGCACTTGATCATTTGCCATTGGCTCGGCCGTGAATCTCACGGGGGAAATTTCGTAATAAGTATCAGAATAGGAAATTGTCATTACTCGCCCCCCCTTAAAAATCAAAGCCGATAAAAACGGCCGTGGTTGGTTTAAGTTGGATTTCCCGCCCGATATTTTCATAATCAGTACAGCAAAATGATGCGGGGCCGAATTGGTCTTTTCTGTTGTAATGCTCGCGGATATAGATTTTTTGCGCGTCTTCTTTGCGCTTAAATACATCGCCAGATTTGAGGGTTTTTAGTAGTACTTTTTTCATAATGTTTAACCTTTGCTAGTGAGTTAATAAACCGTTAGTAATCAACTAACAGTGACACCCTAGCAATTAACCGGCCCCGAGTAAACACCCCGAGCATAAAAAAAAGGGCCCTTGCTAGGGGCCCTCAATTGTTCCGGCTTGCTGGTGCGGGTTAACAAGTGCATCCAAACTCATCAAAAAGTTTTTCGCCCCATTTACCGTTTTTGGCAATTCCGCATTCGCAATTTTCCGCCCGCCATACTTCGTTTATCGCCTCGCACTCGGCCACAACAACGGGATGCCAGATACTCGCCGCTATTGTATCCCCCGCCGTGAAATTGTCGCGGGCCCATTCTTTAAACTCGGCCGCCTCGGCCGGTGACAATTCGCGGAACATCATGATGCGGCCCTCGTCACATTTACCACGGCCACCAACTCGCCAGACTCTCGGCGCTCATAACCTAGCCCGAGTAAATCACCGGCCGCCGCCTCGGCTTTGATACCTTGCAAGCTAACCCGCCTATCGCCTCGGGCGGTACAGTAAAAAGTAACCGAGCCCGCATTACCCGAGCCGGAATACTCGGCCGGAATCCGGATCTTTTCACCGGCTTGCATGGCGGCATAATCCACCCCGAATAAGAGCGCCAATTGCCGCACCGATTTGTTAGCGTCAATAATGCATTTTTCTAGCATGGTGCGAGTGAGCCGCAACCGGCCGATATTGTCCGGCCGTAGTGTTTTTAATATCCCGAATTCGGCGGGGGTTACTTTCTCACTGGTGAGCCCTACCGGCCCCGATAATTTTACCGCGTTATTAATAGGCATTTTTTAACCCTCCAGAGTATTCCGGCCAATGCTCGGCCAGTGCGGCATATGCTTCGCCACAGTATTGAGATTCGTTTTTATAATCGGGCCAGACACCGGCCGCGACATTGTCGCAATAGGTGACCTGTTGCAGTATTTCATGGCGGAAATCATCCGCCCCGACTAGCCCGAGTATTGCGAGAAAAGCGAGGGCCCCGAGGGCCCCCCAAATTATATTTTTGATATCCATAATTAAGCCGCCAAACGTAGGAAGTTTTCGGAACCGACAATGCGCGAAACTTCGCGTTCTCGGCCGTCTAGGGTAACCGCCACATTATCCACATTACCGGAATTCCGAACGGCGAATTGATCGGCGTGGCTACTGTACGCGGTTAATGCGGAATACATCGCCCAAACAGTACGGCCACGGGCCGCCGCTTCGCGCTCGAATTGATCCATCATAGTTTTTACTTTGCGGCCCGCCATGCCCGCGTCATTTAAAACGGCTTCGGCTTGATCGGGGGTTATGGTTTTTTGAGCCCATGCCCGCCAAGTATTAACCCGCGTTAAAAATTGCTCACATTGTTCCTCGATAAAACCGGCGAATATTGCGGGGGTAAATCCGGAAGTATGGCGGGCGGCTTTTTTGTGATACTCGGCGCTAGTGCAACCGTTAGTACACCACAGATCCTCGGCCCCGCTAAATAGGCGAATAGAGCCCGAGCCGTTAAACGAATTAGTGAGCCCGACCTTAAAAAGCAATTGAGTACTTGAGCCGGACAATTGCCGGATATCCGCCCCGAGCCCCTTAAAAAGTAAATCAATGCGGGTAAACTGGCCGCCATAACTGGCCGTTTCTTTTAACTCAATATCTTTTAAAGCTTCGCGGGGTAATGCTACCTCGGCCCCCTCTTTTATCATTTGATAGATCGGCCCATTATCGGCCACACCATAACGGGCCCCAACTACGCCGAGGGCTTGGCCGTTATCGCGGCGGGTTACTACTCGGCCAATACTGGATTCGATTTGTTCGCCGCCCGCGTTAAAAATCGGATCTAGTCCGGCGGTAAAATCGGTTTTCGCCGTTAGCTCGGGCCAGTGAATACCGGCGGCGGTGGCAGTGTTAATGGCGATAATATTTGATTGCATATTCATAATTTTGTTTCCTGTTTGCTAGTGAATGGCGGGCGACATTGCCCGCACTGGTAAATAATAGGCCTCAATTAAAGCAAATGTAAAGCACTTATTGCGGCCCTAGTAAATGCGCGGGTTATGCGGCGGCGGCGATTAGTTTAAAAATCCAAAACCAAACCACGGCAAACCCGACTAAATAATAGAGCCAATTCATAGCGCCACGGCCCCCGCTAAATGCTTTGAGCCTTGCCCGTGAACCACGGCGGCAATGTTTTTTGCTTTGATTGCGGAGCCCGAACATAACTTGCAATCGGTGCAAGTAGTGCGGCGGCCGCCCTCGGCCGTGGCGGGACAAATTATCTCGGCGCTAGTATCCAACTCGGCCAGATCTTTAATAACCCGAAAAGTCCGGCGGCCGTGTTTCCAATGGCGGCGGGCTTCGCTGATATTATCGGCCGAAATCATGGCGAAACTTGCGAGGGCTGGCCGCCGATCAGATCCAATCAAATCGAATTGGTGAGAGTATCCAGTATATCCGGCGGCCCTACTTATTAGGGCCCGAATAATTGCGGGGGGTATTGCGGCGGGGTCACCATATGCCCCGAGCCGGATTGTTTCACCGGCCCCAAACTCGGCCAGATCCGCCGGAATCATTGCCGGATATTTTCCGGCTTTCCAATGCTTCCAAACTAATAGCGGCCCATGAAATAAAGTGACATAGCAAGGGCGCTTTTCGGCGGTTCCCTTTTCTTTGTGCGGGGCGGGTATTCCCTTTAATTTGCAATCGCCACAAATCCCAAAATCTAACCCGAGCCGATTAATATCTAGCGGGGTTTTTTCTTTATCGGCGGCCAAAATATAAAGCTGAAACATAGAGCCGGTTTTGGTGTTCCGGCTTCCGGCGGTACATATTGCGACAATAGGTGAGCCGTCCAACATGCTCGGGCCCTCATATACAATATGAGCGGTTTTCTTTTCTGATTTTTTCATGGTTTTGTTTCCTGTTTTGCTAGTGAATAAAAAGCGCCGGTAATCACTCCGGCCCGCCGAGCTTCGCATTTTTGCCCTAACTAATCAATAGTTAAACCGGCTTTATATTTTTGATTCAAAACAGATTTTTTTTTAATTTTTTTTTTTTTTGGAGCCCCCCCCCCATATATATGTATGTATGTGTGTGTAGCTAAAAGCGTCATATGTAGCAGTAATACCTTGACGCCTAAGTCTTTTTTCAGACCAAAAAAAAACCCCGCAGACCGGAGTTATTCAATGGAGTCTGCGAGGCTAAAAAGCCCTTGTGAGGCTGGTCAAACTTGGGAGGGGTATCAACCGTTTGACTATAGACACAGTACTAAATGCCTGTACTGGTGTCAACACTATGGCTTTAAGTAGTTATTAGTTGACGCCCAAGTCTTTTTTAATTAGTGTCCGAGGTTATGAGCCCAATTCACTAGCAATGATGGAGACTATTATGAAGGCCAAGTACGTCCAGATTAAAGAGAGAAAGAACCAAATCCCCCCAATCCAGTACGCTGTTAACCCCCCAGACAGGTGGAAACAGACCATTGGGGCGGTCTACGACCAGTTTGATACGCTTAAAGAGGCTGAACTATACTCTAAAGAGCTATCTGAGATGTTCGATGAGTACTCTAGAGCCGCCAAAGGCAAGGTACATGTCGATAGAAACACCGTTGGTGGGCTGTTTCAGCACTATAAGAAGAGTACTGCGTTCCAAGAATTGGCACAGAACTCTAGAAAATCATACATAGACCAGATGAATGACGCCCTAAAGATACGTTTAGCGGGCTCTAACAAGACATTTGGCGAGTATTTAGCCCGAAACATCACGGCAGAACACGCTGACAGCCTCTATAACCACCTAAAGATCGATAAAAGCCCCCATAAGGCCGCCACAATGTGCAAAGTTATGCGCTTGATATGGAATGTAGGCTTCAGATCCTCAAAAGTATCCGGAAATCCATTCTCAAAGATGAAAATTAAAGCGACACCATCAAGAACTGTTGTTTGGACAGACGAACAGATTGAGAAATTTGTGGAGACTGCCGACAAGCTAGGCAAACACTCTATCGGTACGCTTGTCTTGATGTGCTATGAAACCTGTCAGCGTCCAGTAGATATCCGGACTCGCAAATGGAAGGATATCCAAGGCAATCTTCTATCGCTTGAGCAAACAAAGACACGGGCATTCGTACAACCACCATTAGAGCCTGGGATTATTGATAGACTACGCAAATATGCTCACTCAATGGGCCCAGAAGACTATATAATCGTGTGTGAGAGTACCAAGAAGCCGTTTGATAGGCGTTTGTACTCTAAATGGGCCCAGAAAGTACGCAGGGCGGCCGGATTACCAGATAATCTATGGGTGAGTGACATGCGCCGTACAGGAGCCACAGAGATGGCTGACAGCGGGGCGACTAACGCCGAGATGCGGAGTGTCACTGGGCATAAAGGGATGGACGTACTGTCTATTTATGTGACCCGCACTAACACCCAAGCAGAATCAGCCGCGCAGAAGCGGGCGGCCTACAAAAAGAATAAGGCCGGAGTAACTGCGCCATGATGCTACTAGATGATTTCGTAAAGGATAAAGTAATCTTAGACGAACTGGCGCAAGACGCACTCTGGACAGGCGAGACAGTCCCATTGCGAGGCTGGTACGAGGGGTGGAATAATTCTCCCCCCATAAACGTCTGGGAGGCCCTGATAAAAGCAATCTGGCAACACTGGCCTAATGTGGAAGAGGCCAAGGGCTTTGAGTGGTGGACTAACATACACCACAAGTCTTCTAGCTTGGGTTGGCATCAGGATAAGGATGAAGACGCCGCAGAAGGAGAGCGCGGTAATATAATCTGCCCAACCTACGGGGCCATCTTCTATCCCTACCCACATAAATGTGACGGCGGGATGCTAGAAGTCATGCATCAGAATGATGAAGACACAATTGAGCGTCTGGCTCCCTTACACAACAGGCTGATCATGTTTGATCCATCTCAGTTCCACCGTGTTTCCAGAGTCTACACTGGAGAGCGGCGGGCTTTTATAGTCAACCTCTGGAAAGACCATGTACCCAAACTTTGAATACGAGAAGTGGGCCTTACGAGTTGTAAGTAAGCCCAACATCGATGGGGGAGGACAGCACCTTGCGCTGGCGTTTGAAGAGATACTCAAACGAAGCTCCCCAAACCCCCAATACAAAAACTTACTAGAGATGGGGTGTGGCCCTGCGTGGATCGGGTTTTGGCTCAAGCACCGAGGGCTATGTGACACCCTTACTCTGGCCGATATAAATCCACAGGCCATCAACTGCGTCAATCAAACCATCGCTAATAGAAAATTAAAAAGGGTTGAGGTATTTCACTCCAACCTATTTAACGACATGCCGGAAGATCTGAAGTTCGACTGCATGGTGTTAAACCCTCCCAACTATCTAAACATACAACAAGACCATGTCTTAGGTTATCTGGGGAACGATTTGCGGGCCTCAGACCCTCAGTGGCGCTTCCACAGGAACTTCTACAACTCCGCCGCTAAACACCTACAGCCGGACGGTGTGATCTTTATAACGGAGATAGCGCCGTATGATAAGGAAGTCATTCTGGAGGGGGAGGTGTATGACCGGCGAGAAGTTGAGCCCATAGTAGATTTCACTAGTATGGCAAGCGATTCGGGTCTAAGGATTAAAAGTGTGGTTCCGGTGGCAACGCACACATACTTCGATGAGATCGGGGTGGGTATACATATGCTACAGGTGGTTCATAAGAAACCAGAGCCACTAGTTAACGATTAACTAAGGCAAATTATTCCCTAGAATCAGCCGATTTTTGTACTTTTTCTAACTGATCTAAAAATAAATTTATTTATCCTTATCAATCAGTACTTTGGTTGCGGGAGTAGGATTTGAACCTACGACCTTCAGGTTATGAGTACCTTGTTACATATCAATGACTTACTAGGTAGGACAGTACAAAGCGTCATAACTAGTGTCGTAAGTATTTATCAATTAGGTTTGACATAACGCCCGAATAGGTGTAAAAAAGCGAGGCCGCTTGGGGCCGAGCTATACCCAATAGGGAAACAGGAAGGGCAAATGTTATACATATACTTGGTAGTCATGTTTTTGAATGGTAATCATAATACCTATACGCCAAACCTATTGTTTAACTCGGCTGATGAGTGCGAAGTGTATAAGACACTGAGTTTAGAAATACTTGAACAAAATAAACCCGATAAAGGAAACCCCTACGTCATAGGTCTATGTGTTCCATTGGGACATAGGGCTTAGACAAACATGAGATTCACTAGCAATGATTACGAAACGCGAACAAGTAGAGTTCGTTACCTCAGTTAAGATCGGAGAGAACGAACGGAAAAGTATTAACTGCCCATTCTGTGGCGGTGTTAAGAAATTCACCCTATCCAATCAGGAAGGCAAGCTTCTTTGGAATTGCTTTAAAGCTTCCTGTAATGCCAAGGGAGCCCATCGCATTGGGCATAGTCTGGAATCTATTAAATCTGGTGACTACAAGAAAGTAATCAGGCGGATTAATAGTAGACCCATCCCTACCATCCTTGGTGACCCCAAAAACTATCAAAAGTGTTTAGATTATTTAGAGCAGAACAATTGTTTGTATGCCTATGAGAATAATCTGTGTCGGATATCTTATGATCCACAAGAAAATAGAATCCTATTCCATATAAATAACCAGGGTGCAGTAGGTAGAAGCCTTACCAAGCGCATCCCTAAGTGGCTAACCTATGGAGATGTGGCATCCCCCCTATTTGTTGGCAAATCATCTACATGTGTCATAGTGGAGGATTCAGCTAGTGCGTGTTCTGTAGCGTCTACGGGTGTGTATACAGGGTGTGCAATACTAGGAACAAACGTATCTAGGGTTCAAATGTCGCAGTTGAAGCAATATGAAAAACACATAATTTGCCTTGACAAAGACGCTAGTAAAAAAGCACTGTCCCTGTATCAGAGCCTAAATTTACCTAGCGTAAGCATTAGGTTTTTGGAACATGATTTTAAATATCAACAGAAAGGTGAAATTTTAAAGGTGCTACATGCATAAACTACAAGACAGTAAGTATCTCTGGGGGTACATGACCAAAAGAAAAGGAAGAGCTTATAGGATTAATAATGCTCTTACCGCAAAAGCAAGCTCAATAGCTTCTTGGTTGTTTCTTGATCTTGCATCAAGCTGGCAAAACGGGCCAACAGCCCCACCCGCATAAATTCAAATTAGCAGAAGGCGGAACTCATGGTTCCGATATCAATGTGTGCGTAGTCGATCACTACGTTAAAAGTATTAGTCGAAGACACCAGTACCGACTTAAAACAAAAGGAATGGTAAAATGTTAAAAGCGCAAGGAATTGCAGTGGTCTATTATGACCTACCAAATGGATATATGGACGCTGGGGAGGAGCAAAAGAAGCTTCAAGAAGCCCTAGATCAGTTAGTCAAAGGAAACCCGAGAGTTGTATATCACGAAGTTGATGTTCGTGAGCGGAGAGACAAACGGGATGGAAAAGACAAACCCAATATCAAAAATATGAAGTTGCGCGTCAGCTAACCCGCCTATCAAGGCTACATGTTTCGAGGGCTCTAATTAATTTTAGGGCCCTTTTTTTATTTTAGGCTTTTCTTAGTGTCGTAATTAACGTATAGTCAGTCCATTACTAATCCACTTTGGATGGAATATATGCTAGACACAACACTGATCAAGACCCTCCTGCACTACGATTTCTACAGTGAACATAAGACTAATCTCACTGAGAAACTCTTTAAGGGCGACACAAAGGATCTATTCCGAGCCCTAAAGAAAGGTCACGAAGCCTACCGTAAAAGCCTGACTGTCGAAGACCTCAAAGCTCTTTGGGTAAAAGACAACCCTGTCGCTACCCGAGCAGAATCCCAAGAAATAGAATCCCTAATCGATGATGTATCATCCGCACCCTCGCTCACACCGGAGGTGGCTGGTGATCTAGTGCGTGAATTGCACATGCGTTCACTTGGGCTCAAGTTTAGCAATCTAGGCATTGAGCTAACCGAGGGCAGTCCTGACGCCCTTGAGCGTATTGAAGACCTTTTTAAGAACATCAAAGATGGCGTCCTACCGAATGAATACGGTGAGCCTACTACTAAGAACCTAGAGGCACTCCTCGCTGTTGGTTCGGATGAAAACCGATACCAGTTCAATATCAGAACATTGAGTAGGAATATCTACGGGCTCGGTAAAAAGGAATTCATGGCAGTATTCGCCCTACCCGAGACAGGTAAGTCTGCATTTGCTGTCTCCCTGTTGTGTGGCCCAGAGGGCTTTTGTGATCAGGGGGCAAAGTGTCTATACCTCGGCAACGAAGAGGACACTAGCCGGACTATGCTCCGTGCTATGCAGTGTTACTCGGGGATGTCCAAGGAAGATATAGTCAAAGACCCGAGCAAGTGTAATCGGATGTTTGAGAACATTGCCGACAATCTGGAGATGCGTGACATCCAAGATTGGGACATAGCCAAGATAGAGGGCTACATTGAAAAGTCAGATGTCGATTGCGTTGTGATCGATCAGGCCGACAAGGTTCATATCTCTGGCAAAAGCTTTAATAGCTCCCACGAAAAACTCCGCGACTTATACAGACGCCTACGGGAAATGGCTAAACGTCAGTCCGTGGCCCTGATTGTAGTCAGCCAAGCAAGTAACGAGGCCAGAGGCCGCACACGTTTATCAGGTTTCGATATGGAAGGCTCCAAGATCGGCAAGATGGCGGAGCTTGATGTGTGCGTGGGTATTGGCAAGCAGGAGTCTGGCGAGATCGATGACACCGAGGTGGACTTCACTCGCTACCTAACAGTCTCAAAGAACAAATTAAGCGGATGGCATGGGACTGTCATCTGTAACCTAGAGCCTCAAATCTCAAGATATGTGGAGTAGAGTATGTATGTACGTTTAACTAAGAAGGATATTCTGACCTCAGAAGTTCTCGGGGCTGACACGGTCAAGTTGTGTGAAATGGCCGGATTTAATCCACGCTTAGAAAACGACAAGCAATCCAGAGTAGAAGCAAACCAGTGGGGATTTAAGGCAGAGTTTGCGGTAGCTAGGCTGTTTGACCTAGAGCCCCCTACTTTGACTGTAACGACTGATGGCGGTGCTGACCTTTGGGTTGGTGACATAACCATTGACGTTAAGCTTACTAACCAAGAATGGGGCCCGCTTATCTTCGACTCCATGCCTAAGTTCCGCGCCAATGTAGCAGTACTGGTCGGGAGGACTAAGGACGATGAAGTAGTCAATGTAATTGGCTGGTCATCTCGGGAAGCTTTTAAGGAACACTACAACAAAAAAGACTTTGGCTTTGGTGACCGCCTCTATGTGGACGCCCAAGACCTAGCGCCAATTGAGCAGTTATGGCTCTCATTTTCAGAAATAAAATACGGGGTACAAGATGACACAGGAAATAGTTTTCGATTTAGAGACAACCGTTCAGAGGAAAGAACACATCAAGGACAATTCGCCCTATAATCCCGCCAACAAAATTGTTGGTATTTACTGGAGGTTAATAATAGATGGCGAAATTCAAGGTGCGAAGAGAGCGGTTAATTATCACAATGAACAGGATACTCCCGATAGCTTTGGGGCTTTTACATCTGACTTGGCCGGTTCTACTCGCGGCATCTGTCATAATACTAAGTTCGATTACGCTTACCTCCTAGAAGCGGGCTTCGACTTACCTGACCCCTACTGTACGATGATCGCCGAGCATGTCTTGGCGAGGGGTCAGGACGTTCAAAAATCACTGAAGGCAACGGCAGAGCGTAGGGATGTTACCCGCAAGAAGAGTGAGCTTGTAGACGATCTATTCAAGGGCGGTACTGACTTCTCTGAAATGCCCTTAGCCATCGTTAATGAGTACGCAGATGCGGATGTGCTGGCTACGGCAGAGATCTACCAACAGCAACAGCAAGACTTTGAGAAAGAAAGTAACAGCGGCCTACTACCTATCGTAACGCTAATGAATGAGAATACCGAATTCTTACTAGAGATAGAGAGAAATGGCATCCAGATTGATTGGGCCGCCCTCATGCAAGTCAAGGATGATCTAGTAGAAGAGCGGGAACAAACGGTAAACAACCTGGAACAGATGGTGAAAGATCTGATGGGTGATACCCCGATCAACCTAGCCTCGGGGGAAGACCGGACAAAGATCATATACTCAAGGTACATTCTAGATAAGGGATACCATAAGCGGGTATTCAACATCGGTACGGGCCCGTCTGGTAAACCACTGCCGTTTGCTAGGATGTCCGACTCTAAGTTTGTTAACACTGTTAGGAAGAGTACTCGCCGCGTCATGAAGACTGTGGCCTACCACTGCCAATCCTGTAATGGAAAAGGCAAAGTTCAGAAGATTAAAAAGAACGGTGAGCCCTACAAAAATTTGACGGGGTGTCAGAATTGTGGCGGTGCTGGAGCCATACTAGAGCCCACCAATGAAGTCGCGGGTCTGAAGCTAATACCCGAGGGCCCGCAGGACGCCTCAGTGAACGGTTTCAAGACTGATAAGCACACAATAAAGCGGCTTATTAAACAGGCGGAGGCCAAAGATAACCTAGATGCCGTCAATTTTTTGACGCTCATTACTAGGCTCAATGCGCTTAACACTTACCTAGATAGTTTTGTAACTGGGATAGAAACGTGGACTAGGGGTGACGGTAAACTACACGCGCAGTTTAACCAGTGTACGGCTAAGACTTCTCGCCTATCCAGTAGCAATCCAAACTTCCAGAACCAGCCGAAAAAGTTTCCTGTCAGGCGGTGCGTTGTATCGCGCTTTGAGGGCGGTCAGATCTGCGAAATTGATTACTCGGGACTTGAATTTAGAGCGGCTGGATTGTTGTCTGGCGATGAGCAGATCAAGGATGACATCTTAAACGGTAAGGATGTACACAAGCAGACTGCCAGCATCATCAACCAGTGCCCCGAGGAGGATGTCTCTAAGTCAATGCGGCAGAACGCTAAGGCGTATACTTTCGCGCCTTTGTATGGCGGCATGGGAGCTAACGAGGCCCCTCATGTACAGGCATACTTCAAAGAGTACTTCCAAATATATAAGGGCTTGGCGGCTTGGCATAAGAGCCTAGCAGATGGTGTTCTACGGGACGGTATTGTCCGGACACCCAGCGGCCGCGAGTTCTATTTCCCGAATGCAAAAAGACTTAGGGCTGGGAGGGTGACTAATCACACCCAAGTCGTAAATTTCCCATGCCAATCTTTTGCTACAGCCGACATTGTCCCTCTGGCGTGTGTGAGGGCGTTTCGGATCTTTAAACAGAAGGGTTTCAAGTCGAAATTAATCCTGACTGTCCACGACAGTTTGGTGGTCGATCTATACCCTGGAGAGCAGGATGAGGTGATTGCCGCGTTAGTTTGGGCCATGAGAGATATCGGCCCAGAGATGAAAGAGAGATTCAACTTTGATCTTTTCCTTCCCCTAGATGTGGAGGCGGAGATTGGGTTGAATTGGCTTGATACAGAGCCCACTAGTGTCGTAGTAAGTTAACTATAAGTGTCGGTATTAATATTGACATAACGTACAAATCTGGTTACGTTATAGCATTACGATATCAAACCAAAATATTGGAGATAATATATGAGCAGTAACAAAGAAGTCAGCGTCATCAGCAAAGAAGACGAAGCGAAGATCGCAATGATCTTGGGTGCGAAAGAAGCACCAAACTCGGGTGGAAGTAACGCCCGCCTCCCACAACTCAAGACAAACGCTAAGAGAAAAGATCCCCAAGGTCGCAAGATCGAAGAGGGCCTATTCTTTTTGTCTGGTATGGATGAGCCGGTATACGCAGAGGAAGTAAATATCCGCGTACTATCGCAAATGTTCCAGTGGATTCACTATGACCCCGAGGAAAACAAGGTTGCTAACAAGACCCTGTTAATTCCTAATTTCCGGCACGAAGCCCGAGACATGCAGGGAAGCATTCGTTGCGGTAAGCCTACCTCTAAGGAACTCAAGGATTTGCCGAAAGCAAAGCAAGCTGAGTATAAAGACATCAAGTGCTTTCGCCAGCTTAGAGTTCTAGTAAATTACGAGGGCAAGGACGCAGACGGCAATGCCGTTACTGTAGAGAACGAGCCCGCCATCATGTTACTCAAGGGCAGTAATTTCAATCCGTTTGAAGATGAGTTTACCAAGGCTCTACCACGCGGTGCGAACCTGTATGACTACACTGCCAAAGTAACGGCTGAAGAGAATGAGCAGGGTAGCGTAGTCTACTGGGTCATGCACTTTGAGCCGCAATTGGACGCCGCACTTCCGTTAGATCGAAAGACCTTCGATACTATGACGAAGCTTGCTGAAATGATTGTCTCTGAAAACCAGATGATTGAGGCTTCATACAAGAAGTCTATTCGTTCTGCACAAGAAGATGACGATGCCATTGAGGCGTTGGCCGGTGATCTAGAGAGTGATCTAGAGGACGATACGGTAGCCGCATAACTACATCCTAGAACTATCCGAGGGGGGGTATTGCCCCCTCTTTTTATCTAACCAGAGGATGTAATTTATGGATTCAATTATTGAAGCCCAGTTTAGAATGATTATGGATGATCTTTCTAACTCGGGCTCCTCAGATGACCCTAACCTAGAGTCGTATATCGAAGAAGCGGGAGAGCAATTTAAAGAAGCTCTTCACAAGCAGACTACGCGCAAGAAGGAAGCTTTCCGGATGCGTTGTAGTAATCTTGGTAGGCCAGAGTGTCAGCTTATCTCCGAGAAGCAAGGACTGCCCCGAGAGAAAATGCCGTACAACCACATCTTCCGGATGATGTACGGAGATGCCACGGAAATCATTGTCGAGTTGTTAGCCAAGCTGGCCGGTATCAATATCACGGGCGGCAAAAGCCAAGCTGAATTAAATATCCACGGCCAGCACATCAAGGGCGAAAACGATATCGAAATTGATGGCAAGGTCTACGACACCAAGTCCTGTAGTCCGTGGGCCTATGAGAACAAGTGGACGGGTGGTTGGTCGGATCTGGCTAAGGATGATGCATTCGGATACACGGCCCAGCTTCTTGCCTACTCAAAGGGCACAGACATGCCTATGGGCGGCTGGATTGTTGTTAATAAGTCTACCGGCGAACTCAAGGTTGTGGAGGCTAACCCTACAGATGAGCAAGTTGCTCTCCTTGAAGGCCAGATAAACAACACTGTGGCTAACGTGTCCAAAGACACCCCCAAGGTAATCAAGTGTTTTGAGCCGCAGGATGAGTTCTTTAGACGGGTTCCTACGGGTTCTAAGAGACTGCACACTACCTGTACTTTCTGTAGCTACAAAATGCAGTGCTATCCAGAGGCAGTCTACAAGCCCCAGACCGGATCTAAAGCACAAAACCCACGCTACTACTGGTACTCCGACTATACCGGCGGAGGGTCTGATGAATAGCGAGATTATTTGTCAGAACTGCACTAGGCCAGCCGTGGTTATCCATCAGTCGAATTACGTCTGTGCCGCTTGTTATCTGGCTGACCATTTCGGTGATGCCGTTATGTCGGCAGTCCTACCCTCCAATCCCAAACTAACAGAGCCCGCTAAGAGTGGCCCAAAAGTCGAAGTAATTCGCCGGAGACTGTATGAGTAGAAATGTAAGACAAAGAGCTATCAGGGCGGGTTATCGTTCTGGCATTGAGCAGGACATTTCTGAGCAACTCAAAGAGCGGAAGATCGAAGCTGAGTACGAGCCCTTTAAGATACCTTACACCATGCCCGAGAGCTACCATACCTACACTCCGGATTTCGTTATGGGTAATGGGATTGTCTTGGAAAGTAAGGGCCGGTTCCTTCATGCAGATCGCAAGAAGCACTGCCTAATTAGGGAACAGTACCCTGATCTAGATCTCAGGTTCGTGTTCAGCAATAGCCGCTCCCGTTTACGCAAGGGCTCTAAAACAACCTACGCAATATGGTGCGAGAAGAACGGCTTTTCTTATGCCGATAAAATCGTTCCTGTCGAGTGGCTTAAAGAGAAAACCAATAAGAAAAGCCTAAAGATTATTAACCAAATTATCGGGGAAAAGTGATGGCCGACATAGAGAACAAAGACTTCAATGGAATCTATATCGAAATCACTTCCGAGGGGGATGGCAACATCCAATTCGGGGCCGGTTTAGATTTTACTGAGGACGCTACTGACGAATTCAAAGAGTACATGGAGATGCTCTTGGCCGGTTTGTTTGGCGTCCTATCCACAGATGTGGCGGGGGTAGAAACCCTGGGTAAGCACATCATGGAACAAGAGAATTTTAAATGGCGAGAGTCGGGGATCTTTCACCCTCAAGAAAATGGGGTCAAGGGTGATGTTGTAGATTTCCTAGACTTTCATTCAGCAAAGTTTGACCCCAAAAAAAATAGGAAACACTAGCAATGGCAAAAGCACATTTTCCCCCGTTTGATAGCGTAGAAAACGATCTGCAAAACCTCTCAATTCGTAAAAGATCCCCCAGCCCTATTATTGAGGCTGAGTCCGAGTATGTCGATCCATACGACATGCCACCCCCATCCGCCTCTGACCGAGTTAAGACAGCCTCGGATGGCGGCTCAACCCAGTACTACACGATCCCAGAACATGCTTCTGAGCTACGCCATCTTATTAGCCATAAAGGCATGAGTAAGGCGCGGGGAGACATATTCAAAGCCTGTTATCGGCTTGGGGAAAAGAAGGGTGTCGATGCCCAGTATGACCTTAATAAAATGAAGTTTTTCATCGAAGATTTAATAGAAATGAACACAAGAGGAGAGCATTTATAATGACGTTTAATGAGTATCAAGAGTTAGCAAGCGAGACTGCAATTTATAATAAGCAGTGGGCCGTCATGTACCCCGCAATGGGTCTGGCTGGCGAGGTAGGAGAAGTTCTTAACAAGGTTAAGAAAGTTTACCGTGACGATGATGGTCACATGACTGACGAACAGCGCGAAGGCATCTCAAAAGAGTTGGGCGACTGTATTTGGTACATGTCTGCTTTGGCAAACGATCTGGGAATGCGTCTGGAAGACTGCGCCTTGGGTAATATCAACAAGCTGTCCTCTCGCATGGAGCGGGGCGTTATTGGCGGGTCTGGAGACAATCGATGAGCAAGAGTAACTGGTATTTTCCCTCCGATTACGAGGAGTTTATTTATAAGAGCCGCTATGCCCGCTGGAACGGTGAGCGCCGTGAAGAATGGCCTGAGACAGTAGACCGCTATCTTGGGTTTATGACAGCCCAGTTAAAGACTAACCACGATTACGATATTGCGCCTGATATTTTGGCGGAGTTGCGTAGTGCCATTCTTAATTTTGAGGTTGTGCCATCTATGCGGGCCCTAATGACCGCAGATGAAACGTATGGGTCTGGTGCGTTAAGCCGAGACAACACCGCAGGATATAATTGCGCCTATTTAGCTGTAGACGATGCCAAAGCATTTGATGAGGCCATGTTTATTTTGTTATGCGGCACAGGCGTAGGGTTTAGTGTAGAAGACCGCTACACCCGCAAGCTCCCTATCGTGCCAGACAAGCTGAGTCCGTCTGAAACTACAATTGTAGTAGCTGACAGTAAGGAAGGTTGGGCCAAGTCCCTGCGCCAGTTAATCGCCCTACTTTATAGTGGTGAAATCCCTCAGTGGGACGTTAGTAAGATTCGGCCCGCAGGAGCCCGTTTAAAGACTTTCGGCGGCCGTGCTTCTGGCCCAGAGCCTCTGGTAGATCTCTTCAATTTTGCAGTCAAAATATTTAGCCGAGCGGAAGGTCGTAGATTAACCAGCTTGGAGTGTCACGATTTGATGACCTTTATTGCCCGAGTTATTGTCGTTGGTGGAGTGAGGCGTTCAGCCATGATATCTCTATCTGACCTCGGTTGTGACCGCATGAGACACGCTAAGAGCGGTATGTGGTATGAAGAAGAGCCTCAACGTGCCTTGGCTAATAATTCGGCTGTATACGATGAGAAGCCGGACATAGAGACTTTTATGCGTGAGTGGTTATCTCTGGTCGAGTCTAAGTCTGGTGAGCGCGGCATATTCAATCGACAGGCCGCCATCAAGCAAGTTGAAAGTACTGGACGCCGAGAAAATGGTTACGAGTGGGGAACCAACCCATGTTCGGAAATTCTGTTACGGGGCCCTAAAGTTAATGAGGGTGACAAGAATAACCACTCAGGCGGTGTCACTGGCACAGGCGGGCAGTTTTGTAATTTAAGTGAGGTAATTGTTCGTGAAGGCGACACGCTAAAGAAGCTGAAGCGCAAGGTAGAGCTTGCCACGTTGCTTGGTACTTACCAGAGTACGCTGACCCACTTCCCATACCTCCGAAAGGTTTGGAAGAAGAATACGGAAGAGGAGCGGCTACTAGGCGTGTCTCTGACCGGCATCATGGATCATTCTACCCTGTCTGACGAAACCAAGTGCGGTAAGTGGCTAAGTGAGATGAAAGCGGCCGGAGAGGTTATCAACGATACTGTAGCTAATGATATTGGTGTCCAAAGAAGCGCCTCAATTTTTTGCGTGAAACCATCGGGTACAGTTTCACAACTGGTTAACTCGGCCAGTGGAATCCATACTAGACACAACCCTCAGTACATTCGTACTGTGCGGGGCGACAAAAAAGATCCGCTCACCCAGTTCCTAATAGATAATGGGATACCCAACGAGGACTGTCAGCAACAGCCTCTCAGCACTACGGTGTTTAGCTTCCCACACAAAGCGCCAGAAGGATCTATATGTCGTAATGATATGACTGCGATTGAGCAACTGCGTTTGTGGTTAGTCTATCAAACGGAGTGGTGTCACCATAAGCCATCTGTGACGATCTCAGTTAAGGATGCTGAGTGGTTAGAGGTAGGGGCATGGGTGTATAAGAATTTTGATGCCATATCAGGCATTAGTTTTCTCCCATTTTCAGACCATGTTTACCCTCAAGCCCCTTATCAAGACTGTAGCGAAGCGGAGTATACAGAGGCCCTTAGTAAGATGCCGGATAAGATCGATTGGTCTAAGCTGTCATCCTACGAGGACACGGATAATACTGTATCCGCACAAACCTTAGCTTGTACGGGAACCGCATGTGAAATCGTGGACATCTCAAACTGATGCTAGGGGAGTTCAACTACTTTAACCCCCTCGCTGTGTATGCGTGTCAGCTAGGCTTATCAATCCAGAAGCGGTTTGCTTTAGCTGACATGATTTTGTCTGATACAGAAGCGCAGGAGGGGGATGATAAGTTTAGTTCTGCTATTGCGGATGTGGAAAATTCGTGGACGGGGGATGTCAACGGCCACAGTAATCTTCATACCAGAGAAGATTTTGCAGAGGTCTTTGACTTAATCCGCATTGGAGTCTTTGAGTATATTAAGGGCCTGGGAGTAGATGGGAGTAAGCTTGACGTTTACTTCACGCGCTCTTGGGCCGTTAAGCAGGAAGGGAAGCAAGTAGTATCCCTTCATGACCATTCTCAGAGCCATATATCGGTGTGCTACTACCCTAAAGTAAGTCCGAATGCAGGGGCGTTTGTTGTCAGCCCCGAGGAGTTACCCAATGAGTTTCTACCTAATCTTTTCTCTGATGATCATCACAGAAACACGGGGCTCATTGACCCTGCTAACAAACATACCAAGAAGGAATTTTATTTAAAGCCAATAGACGATTTGCTTTTAATATTCCCTAGTAAAATGTTTCATAAAGTACTCCCCAATTCAAAGAATTGTCCGTACCCACGGTATTCTATTAGCGCAGATTTGGTTTGTACTGTGAAAGAAGAGGACAGTCACGAACACTGCCTCCCACCCCTATCAATGTGGAAAAAAATAGAGGAAACAAAACATGACTGAAGAAAAAGAAGCACAAAAAACCCCAGATGAAATACTGGGGGAATGTATGGGTCAATACAGTAGTTTAGTTGTCACTGGTATAGATGAAAAGGGAACACTTTTTATGCGTACTAGTGTTAACTCTGTACCCATGATGCACTGGATGATGAACCGCTCATTGTTTGAGCTAGGGCTCTGGGAAAAAACTGCATCTAATGCGAATTCTACCCCAGAAAGTGTTGACCCCACGGACGCCAGTGAGTAAACTATAGGCGTTTCTACTATTGCTAGTGAAACACCAGCCCCGAGTACCGTCTAATCAACGGAATTATGCTCGGGGCTTTTTAGTTTTATCCTCTCTATCCCCCGAATCCTAATCCACCAAAGGTGGGATCATCTTCGTCATAAACGCCATCGTTGTTAGTGTCGCACAGACGCTTCCAAGTTGCTGTTTCAAACGAGTAGGGCGCAGTAATGTCAAAGTTTAAGCACCACTCATGTGAGCCTACCTGATATCCCTCATCAACAGGGGGTGTATAGGTAGAGTCACGCTTTGTGCTGGGGTGGATTCGCTGAAAATAAACTCCGCCGTTCTGGTACGAATTCTTCATGTAGACATCCGCAGGGGTGACAAAGACCCGCTCATGTTCTTTGACGGTGTATGTAGTCCCATCTGGGTAATCGATGTAGATTTGTGCTGAAAGAGAACCAGAAAATAAAACAACAAAAAAGCCAATTAAGTACTTCATATTTAAACGCTCCTTACGTCTTAAATACTAGCGGCCAGTATACATTACTTTTTTTTCTTTTTCTTACTGTTCGGATGTCCAGCCTTCATTTCGGCATAGGATTTTGCAGACACAGTAGAGTTTTTCTTGCTCTTACTAGTACCCGCCTTTTTCTTTTTATTGATGTTTGCAACCAGAGAATTCTTAGCCATTAGCCTTCCTCACCATTTGGATTTATCTGCCCAATAAGCCGCAGACATTTTGCCTTTGGCTATGTTCTTACCGTGTCGAGCTTTGAAAGACTTCTTACGCGCCTTTTCAGCGTCAGTAGTGGGGTTCTTACCCGCCCCCTTGACGCCCTGTTGGCCGTAGCGAATTGTCTTAACTTTATCGCCCTCTTTAGCTAAAACGACATGCGATTTAGTCGGGTGGCTCGGGGTCTTCTTAGGCTTGTTGTAGCCACTAACGCCAAGCATCTTTATTCTGGGGTCAGCTTTTTTAGCCATTAAAAATCATTCCTTAGTAATTAAGAACCATTATGAGCATTAATAATGCTAGGCAGAGTGAAGTGTACTGCACTATGAATTCAAACATTATTGTTGGGGTGTCTCGCCCATAGCTTCATACATCTGTGCTTCCTCTGAGAGGCTTGGCTTATCACCAAACATTTCTCTGAAAGCGTACCGTGGTAGGAACCGTTTTGCGCCCGCTATCCACTCAGCCTCTGTCAGCTTATCTGAAGATCTAAGAGCCCAACTAAAGAACTCTGGGCTGGACATAAGGGCGGCCTGTGTCTTCTGAAAGGCTAAGTTTAGGCTCTCTTCCTGTGCAGAAGAAAATGCCCTACCTAAAGCTCTCGCCTTGGTTGCCATTGGATTTAATATGCCCAAGGTAAACATAACGAGCCGGTCTATTTTCTTGACGTTTGACGCATTTTCCACAGTTTCTGATCCTACAGTTAAGGCGGATTTATAGGCTCTACCAGACGCGACAATTTTCTGTAGATTTAGAAGATCTATAATTCCTTGAAGTTCTTCCGGACTATCTGCAAATACCTCTCGGACTACTGCCAGAGTGTTGCTACTATCGTCTAGTAAATTTCCTAGTTGAGCTAGTGAGGCCACGTTTGATCCTTGGGCCAATTCACTCTTCGTGTACATTTTATTTTTAAGGTGCTTGAAAACAAGAGATTTTACGCCCTCTACAAGCCGTGGGTCTTGCGACTCTTCAAGCAGATTTTGAATAAGGTTAGGGGCATTTTTATTTTTAAGCAGGGTTTCAAATACAAGCCCAATATTATTATTGACCTGTGATGTTCCTGCACCGCCCGCCTCTTTTCCGGTAAGGTTAAATATAAACCTAGATGCTACAGTCTCGTTGATCTCTGACTGTACGAGGTTGTACTGCTCAGTCGTTGCTTCCAACGCCTCCCTAGCACCTCGGACTCCCTGCTCTGCATCTTGTAGCTGTTTAACTACCGTGTCGAACCTTGCCAGAGTTGCTTGACCGGCTTCTCCCATGCTTTCTAGGAGTGTTCTGGTCGGCATCAATGTCTGGATTAGTGCCTGAGAATTAATTGTAGACGGGTCAGTAGTGTCGATAGTTCGGAGTGTTTTAGCCAACAATGCATCCGCAATATCTGGAGTAACACTTTCCCCAGCCTGTGCCCAAGCCCTAGATATGTACGATGCAGTTTCGCCGGTTGAATCTCCCATAGCTTGATCAAGAAGATTAACGGCGTCCCTAAGCGCAGTACCAACCCCCATTGGTCGGCCTCGACTATCCATAGCAAATTCAGCCACGGCGTCTGACTGCGGTACGATTTGTCCCGCCTCATCTACAGTAGCCCTTGCTTGGCCCGCAGTAGCACTCCACTGCTTCAGTTCTGGTATAGAGCCATACATACCTTCGTGGGTTCCGTAGGCGCTCTTGGCCGCGTTGAAGCTCTCATCATCCGCCGCGTCTACCAATTCATCAATCAAGTTTTTAACTTGGGTCAGGTATTGGATAGAAGACGCCCCGTCTGTTCCTTCTAGGGCATTTATTCTATCGCTCATCTTAGGGCGAAGTGTGGTGTACAGTTCCTTTAGGTCGAGGTCTGGATTAGATCTCTGAAT
>Ga0187219_1000373_pt1 | contig 21358 bp, 13 predicted proteins | sample 13SPOviralmetaG_FD_130162 | JGI IMG/M metagenome (GOLD analysis project Ga0187219, IMG submission 130162) | Marine viral communities from the oligotrophic San Pedro Time Series (SPOT) site, San Pedro Channel, CA, USA - 13 SPOT_SRF_2010-07-21... | ecosystem: Environmental > Aquatic > Marine >... | reverse complement strand
TTGGTCATTTAATAAAGTTCTAAGGCTACTCATTTTATGTTCCTGAAATTACCCACCCATGAGTGGATCCTGTATAAATTAAGATTGGTGCAGTATTGTTAATATCTAATGACAAATCCTCTGCCAATCCTTGAATGTTTGCACCGTTACGTCCTACAGTAATTGCACTTGAGCCAGCTACACCAGTAACATCGATAACTTGTACAGTATCTCCGTTTTGTAGTGCGCCGCCGTCCGACGTGGTATTTGGTAACGTGACTGTGATCCCGCCAGCAGTACAAAGTACTCTGTCGTTAACACTTGCTGCATATGTCACACCAGTCGATATGGTCTGTGTAGCATATGTTAGTGTATTTGTGATATATCTTCCCATAACTATATGTTCCTTCGTTAGTAATATTTATGCCGCTGTCTCAATTCCAAAAGCTACAACACTTATGCTGCCGCTGTTCGAATAAACAACTATTTTTTGTGTTGCGCCTAGCACTATGCCAGTACGCTCTAGAACATTCTTTGGTAGAAGTTCCGTTTGATATTCTATGTATTCGCCGTTTGTTGGTGTATCTAAGTCAGCTATTGCAAGATTTATAGTCGCTGGGCCTGAACCCCGATTAACAATGTTGACACTTGCCACAGTAAAGATATCTGCCGGGCAAGTGTAGACAGTTGTGTTTGTTGCTGCTGACAGATCGCTACCTGCTAGTCTACCTGTGGCCATTTTTTTATGTCTCCATTATTGTTGTAAAAAGTAATTCATTGCCAACGGGGAGCCGCTAATGCCACCCGTATAATTTACCTTCTGTAGTATATTTATCTGTGCGCCTGTAGTTGTTGTGATTTCTTGTCCTGATATTAAGACTGAGCCTGCTGTAATACTGTTAACATTAAGTTCACCTGCACCGCCACCAATTTGAGAAGCAATGTAAGTCTTAATTGCCTTTTGCGTTGGAACAATATTATCACTATTAGCAGTAAATGTACCATCTACACTAAATTCTGTAATTGTTGCTCCTGTGCCGCCGAGTGCAATTTCACCTAGAGATAATTCTTGTAGTCCACTAATATTAAATGCATCAGCGTTTAGTGTTGCAATACCTGTTGACTGTTCAACGTTAAATAGTCGTCCAACTCTAAAGTTACCATCTTGGTCTGTTGATGTGTAGAACACTCTGCCGCCGCCGCCGGTAACTGTTTCTTTATCCGGATTAGGTAAAGTCGCAGGCGCATTAGGATAGTTAGTGCTTGCAAAATTACCAGTACCGATATCTAAGAAATCGTGTCCTGTTAGTCGTACTTGAGAATAACGTATTCTCATTTCAATGTCTTCGTCATGATCAGGAGCGTCTGCAATTGAAAGCTCTGGACTTAATTGTATTTGTGCAGAATAAGGACCAGTACCTTCTAAATCTCGTACAGTAACAAGTTTAAAATACTCACCTGGTAAGCCGCTAAATGTAATGTTTGATCCTGCTTTAGGTTCTTCACTAAGTCCGTCTACTCTAATATTTGTTCCTGGTTGGAATCGATCCATAAATCCGTCGCCAGCTAATGATGCTGACGCTGTTGCAAATCCAGCACCTCGGTTTGTCCAAGTAGGCTGAGTAAGTACGCCGTCACCAATTCTAACTTGATGCGGTACATCAACAGTATTGTTAGGATCAACTATTGTCATTGCTGGCGCAGTAGAATAACCTGTGCCAGGATCATAAATTGTTAAAGTTGTTATTTTTTCATCAGATACAATTGCTCTACCTTTAGCAGAGTCTGCATAAAGTCCGCTTGCTGGTGCTGCAAATTGTACACGAGGTTCAATACTATAATTTGTACTGTCATCTAAGTTAGTTTGAATTGCTGAGCCTATTAAATGATCCCAACCAGCAGTACCGTCACTATCTTTCACAATAGTTGCTACTTTTGTACCCGAATTATAAGTGTCAATAACACCATATTGTCCAGCACCTTTACCAGCTACTAGATATATTGCCATTCCGATATATTGGCTACTTAATCTTGAATCAGTATTTGATAGTGTAATAGATGTTGAATCGCCAACCTGTGCAACATTTTCTGCGCTTATATAATCAGCTCCGCCAAAGTTTTCTGCTGGGTCAGTTAGTCTAACTTCAAATACGCCGCCGTTTACTGTTTGGGCATTATTAACAACTCCGTTAAATCCTTCCCCAGTTACACTAAATTGCGTAGCATTACCAATTGTACCAACATCAAATGTTAAATCAGCTGCGCCCCCTGTTCCGAGTAAACTATCTGTTACAGTAATTGTATCTCCCGGAGCATGGCCACTGCCGCCTTTTTTCTTTATAATTGTTGCTAAACCTACGTCATCAACAATTATTTTAAACAACTGGCCTGTGCCACTGCCTGCTGACGATCCAGATATATTATCATATGTACCTTGTACTCTATCTCCATCTGCACCACTAACACTTGTAATTGTATCAATTGCATCAGTAGCTGTAGTGTAATCTTGTCCTGCATTTAAGTATTCAAAAGTAAGTATTTCATTTCCATCTGTAAATACTCGTTGAATTGTTGCATCAAAGTTTCTGTTAGTTACTTTACCTGTTACTGGTACTTCTGTAATATCTACACCTTCTGCAACAGTACCAAATGTACCATAAGATGAGTTACCGTTAGTAGCACGAATCTTACCACCATTCTCTGCTAAGTAACCAATGTGTCCATAGTATGAGAACACACTAACAAGTTCTGCTCTACCTAAGTTTGTTACCCATGCACCAATACCATCTGATATAATTTGCGTAAAGTCGTTTGCAACAATTGAATCATTGCCGCCATCATGTAGGTCTCCGTCGACCTTCATACCTATACAACCTGTGCCAAATGTTGATACGTTTTGTACATATGGTGATTTATTAATGATCCACGCATCTGTATGTGCTGATCCCCAGCCTGGATCTAAACTTACAAATGCACCTGCATCTGGACGTTTTGTTCCATAACCATTGTCACTACCTAAAGTACCAGTTAGTCCAGTTACAGTACAATTTCTTAAGCCTGTTCCGTTACGCATGTAGAACATGTCTTCTGTTAGACTTCCTCCTACTGCGTTTGTATAGTAACGTGCATATAGTAATGACTTGTAGTTACCTGTATAAATTAAATCATATTTTATTGCATCAATATATCTATGAATGTCTCTTTCACACTTAGCAACGTCATATGTATATGAAGGATATGTATCTGCAATATATGCTGTTACTTCTGCTACTAAGAATGCTCTGTTTGCTTCAATAGTTTCTACAGCATATGTAAAATCAGTTGTAGTATTTGGAGTATTTGATCCGTAGGATAATGGCACAGTACTGTCGCCTGTTGCTCCGTTAACTCCAAAATCAATGTAATCGTATATCTGTGTCCACAGTTCGGCAGCAAATGTTCCTGCTGCTGCGCCGCCTGCTGGACGAGATGTTACTGGATTTTCTGCATTACCTGTTGTTTTAGTTACAGAACCATGTGTTACAACAGCACTCATAATTGACGATAATCTACTTATTGCATCAAGTGTATAAGGTGTATCAGTATTACTAACTAACACGCCTGCTGGTTTAATTCTTGTCGAACGTAGTTCGTCTCCAACAATTGCTGTATCTTGAGGAACAATAATTGGCAATACTTCTTCGAACTCGCCTGTTTTCACAAAAACTGTGTTTTGAGGTTTTTGTTGTGCAGCTACACCAGCAGTAGTACCTGCTGTAATAGCATCTGTAGAAAGATTTACTAGTAGCTCTAATTTTGCTTGAGTAGTAGGTTCTTCAATTAATGTTGCGTCTATTACTTGTGTAATAGGACTTGCAATACTATTTAATGTTTGGTAATTTATTGCAGGAGCAACATTACTTAATACTGCATCAGCAACAGTTTTAATATAATTTAATCCAGCTGCTGTTTCTGTAGCATTATCTGCTAGATATGTAGTTCCATCATCTGCAAAATATGATATTGCTGCTGCTCTTGAACGCTCGTTGCCACCGTGTGATATATCCCAAATTAATGCATCAACTATTTGCCCTGTATCTCTACGACATTTTACTTTGTCGTATACAAGTGAAGGATATGTTGCATCAATATATTCAACAACTTCTGCTTGAATAAATGATTTATTTTTTTCTAAAAGTATTTTAGAGTTATAGTTAATTGCGCCTGCTTGAACTTGTTCTGTAGCATAACGAATAGTTTTAAACGGTCTATCTAGTGTTACACCGTAACTCGGTGCTGGTTCATCAACACCGCTATTTAATTCTACATAAAATACATTATTAATAGCACCAAAGTTTGTCCATTCAGGAGCATCTCCAGCATTGTTAACTTTTAGCACTTGTCCAGGTGTACCAATTCCTAATCTCGTAGGACCTGCGCCGCCATAATAAACTAAGTCACCTTCTGTTGTTAAGTTACCTGTTTCAGGACCGCCTGAAAGTAAGTTCCAATATGTTCCTGCTACATCTTGATCTGGTCTGTTTTGTGCAACTGTTTCGTCTGCGGTATGTGCCAAAATACAAATATAACTATTAACGCCATTACGTACAGAATCACCTGCATCGTATACCGTTGCATCAGTCCAGGCGTTTTTCCACTCTATACCTTCATTAAGTCTTTCCCAGTATAATGCCCAGTTAGGATAGTTAGCTAAATCGTTTGGACGTTGATCTTCATGTTTTAGGATACACAAATATGTATAGCCGCCCAAACGTATAACATCACCTTCAATATATTCTCTAGTACTGCTATCGTCTTCATAGTCACCAATAAATCTAAATCCTGTAGTAAATAGATCCCAGTCTGCCGGATTATCACTAGGTTTAGAACCAATATTATTTGTTACAGAAACATAAGAATAGCCGCCGTATGTTACAAAGTCTCCTGGTTGATAGTTACCATAGGCGCCCCAACTATCTTCAAACTCTAAGCCTTCAACAAATTGTGCCCAGTTACTTTCATCTGCTGCTAGATTAGTTGCACTTGCTGTGTGTTGTGTTGTACAAATCCATATGCCGCCACCGTATTTTACGATATCGTTTATTCTATATCTAGTACCAGCAGTCCAGTTTGATCTGTATTCAATGCCTTTATGTAAATAATCCCATTTTGATTGATCTAATTCTAAGCCATCTGTTGCTGTTGCAGCACTTGTATGTCCAGTATTTGCTACATATAATGTGCCTCCATAACGAACAATATCATTAACTCTATATCGCGTAGTTGGTGCCCATACGTCGGTCCAATAAAATCCTTCAGAGAAGATATCCCATTTTGATTGATCTAATTCTAAGCCGTCGGTTGCACTAGCAGCACTAGTATGAGGTGCTGTACAAATATAAACCGTTCCGTTGTATTTTACAATATCATTAATTTTATATCGAGTACTAATATTCCAATCAACTTTGTAATCAAACCCTTCAGCAAATAAATCCCATTTTGATTGATCTAATTCTAAGCCGTCGGTTGCACTAACTGGCGCAGTATGTGCTTCATTTGCAATATAAAGATAACCGCCGTACTTTACAATATCATTTACTTTATAATATGCACTTGTTTGCCAATCGCCCTTCCATTCAGTACCGTCTGAAATTTTATTCCAATATACGCTTTCATCTGTAGTGAATAAAGCAGGAGCAGTATGACCCGCAATACATACATAAGTGTTACCACCGTTACGAACTATATCATCTTTATAGTAGACTGTAGATGTGGACCAATCGCCCTTCCAGATAAATCTAATTCTACCTAACTTAAATTCTGCCATTTAAAAACTCCGCTTCTATAATGTATTTATACAACATTAAATTCCAAATAATTGTAAGGCAAGATAATCTCCATCTATGCCGCCTTTTTGATCAACCTTAACACTAATGTTAATTTGATTGTTTGATGTAGTTGTTATATTGTTTCCTGAAACTTTAACTTGCCCAGCAATTAATGTGTTTGTTAATGCATCTGAGCCACCACTTGATATTCTACTTTCTAAATATTTTATAATTGCTGCCTCAGTTGGAACAATATTATTTGAATTATCAACAAATGTACCGTCTTTACTAAATTCTCTAACTACTACTTTACTTCCGCCTACAATAATTCCGCCTAGTGATAATTCTGTCAACCCATTTAATTCAAATAAATCAGCATTAACAGTAACACTACCAGTTGCCTGTTCAACAGTAAATAATTCACCAACTCTAAAATTACCATCTTGGTCTGTTGATGTGTAGAACACTCTGCCACCACCACTGTCTACAGTTTCGTTAAATGGCTGTGCTTCGTTAAGCGAGTCTTGTCCTTCTAAATATAACTGTGGATATCTTGTAGTATTCACATTTCCAGTACCTATGTCTAAGAAATCATGTCCTGTTAGACGTATTTGACTATATTGTTCACGTATAGTAATTGTTTCTTCGTGATTAGGCGATTCGTTATCTTTTATAGTTGGACTAATATTAATTTCTAAATTAAGATTTGGAGCTGTGCCAGTTTGGCTAACAACTTTTGTTAATCTATAAGTAACATCGTCAATACCATTAATACTAATGTTTGCACCTGGACCTGGTATTGAACTAACATCTTTTAAGAATATTGTTTTACCAGTTTGATAATTATCAGCTAATCCGTTTCCTGTTATTGTTGAAGTAGCAGTAACAAATCCTTGCCCTCTATTAGTGAATACCGGTTGTGGTAATACACCGTCATTGAGAAATGTAGTATAAGTTGCATCAATTGTGTTTTCAGGATCAGCAATAAACAATGTTGGAGCATTTAAATAGTTACTTCCGGGATCGTACATAATAAAATCTTCTATCCTACTCGAACTTACTGTAACTCTAGCAATTGCTTCTGCGCCAGTTTCAATTTGAAATATTGAATTTCCAGGACTGTTTAAACTGCCAGTTTCGCGAAGGAACCATACGCCTTCAGGAGTAGCTGTCGATGCTCCAAGTCTATGCCCGCCATCATCAAATGCATATTCTGTACTATCTTCGTCGTACCATCTCCAAGCCCAGCCGTCTTTTGATTTTGCTAGATAGTTTACCGAAGATGGGTTTGGGGTTTCTTCAGTTGTAGCAATAAACTCTCCAGCAGTATATATAATATTCTTTAAACCAGATCCTGGTAATAGTTCTAAACTTTCATCAGAGGAATACCAAGTTACACCATCAAAACTATATGCAGCACTTGTGCCACCATCGCCCACTGCTACAAATCTACCATTTCCGTATGTAACGTCATACCATGTAGCAGTTATGTCTAATACTCCACTTTGTGTTGCCCAGTTCACACCTTCATTTACACTTATTAGTGTAGTACCATTGTTTTGTAACAATACCCAAATACCGTTTCCGTATGCAATACTTATTATACTACCACCACCAGAAGCAATGCCGCCGATAGCTTGATTAGTAGAACCGTCTGGTGTAAATCTAGTAACTCCACCAGTGCTCGATAACATACTAAGACCTGTTGATTGATTTGTTGCTAACCCTGTGTAACCGAAGTTTGAAATTGCAAAGTTAGTCCATGTTGATGATGCTGTATTATAGTTGTAAATTGTTGGACCGTTTTGGAAGAACATATTATCACCTGAAGATCCAGAAAGTTTGGAGCCCCATGCTGCACCACTTCCTAATATTGCACCTGCTGTGAATACTAATCCGTCAGTACTTATTGCTGTTTCTCCAAAGCGATTTATTATTATATACGTTCCGTTTGAGTATTGAATTGCTTTTGCCCATTTGTCGTTAGCGCCATCGCCAGGTGTTAGAAAGTCTGTAGGAAAAGTTGTATTTGTTTCTTCAGTTATTGTAAACTCTGGTTCTTCTATAATGACTCTAGGCTCTAAGCTATATCTAGTTGTTGCATCTAATGATGTTTCGATAGGACGTCCTGGATCTAAGTTTTCCCATCCTTGAGTATCGTTATATTCTTTACTAATAATTGCAATTTTTGACACAGGGTCATACGCTGAAATGTATCCGTATTGTCCTACTCCTGTACCGGAAACAATTGCAATTCTCATGCCTACATATTTTGCTGATGTTCCTGTAGAATCAGCTGCTGCTAGTGTAATGGATCCAATGTCTCCGCCTTGAGCATTGTTTAACAAATATTGATAGTTTAAGCCGCCGGGTATACTACTATCACCTGGTCCTAATACTCTAATATTTGAAACAGCATTTTGTCTAAATTCTTCGTAAACCGCTGCTGCATTTGCTCCAGTACCTGCAATTGTTGTACTAGCTTGAGAATATCCTTGACCAGCATTTTTATATCCAAATGCAACTACACTATCTCCGTTAGTGTGTACAACTTGTGTTTCAGCTTCTTTGGTTTGATTATCTATTTTTGCAGATATCGGAACTTCAGTATCGTCAACACCTTCTGCTACTGAACCATACAATCCATATGAATTGTTTCCATTTGTTGCACGTAATATTCCGCCGTTTTCTGCAAGATATCCAATATGGCAGAAGTAAGTAAACACTGATACAAGTTCAGAACGTCCGCCGTTTATGGCCCAGTATCCGATACCGTTGTCTAGTACCTGTGTAAAATCGTTTGCTGTAACTGATTTATTTCCACCGTTATGTAAACTTCCATCAACTTTCATACCTATACATGCAGTACCAAATGTAGTTATATTTTGTACATAGCATGACTTATTAAGTATCCAAACTGACTGATCGTCAGGTCCTGATCCAGGATCTAAACTTACAAATGCTCCGGCAGTAGGTCGGCGTGTGAAATATATATTCACATCACCTAATGTTCCAGATAGTCCTTGTAATGTCATATTACGTAATCCCGAACCGTTATTAACATAAAACATATTTGTAGTAGTATAATCAGCTGCTGGTTGAATAACTGTACTTCTTAGTTCGTCACCAACTAATGCACAATTTCTCGGAACTCTTATAGGAAGTATTTCTTCGTATATACCTGTCTTAATCAACACAGTTGTATTTGGATATGTGTTTATTACTACTGGATACACTACACTGTTACTTGTTACAGTTTCACTAGCAAAATCTTCTGCTCTTGAATTAAGATAATCTACCAGTTCTCTAAATGCTATTTCAGTTTCACTATTAGAAGTATCACTACTAGTAAAAAACGATGATAAATCTACCAGTAGGGCATCTCTAACATCAGTATCATCATCTTCATCTAAATCAAAATATGCTTTTCCTGTTCTAGGATTAGTTACATCAAATGCCGCACTTAAATTTGGGGCGGTAGCTGCTAAGGTATTGTTTACTTTAGCCTGCGCAGCAGCGACAAAAACATTACTATCAACGTCGCCGACAGTAGGCACTTTTGAAGTACTTATTTTATAAATTCCTAAATTATCTCTTATGTAATCACATGCATACTTAACAGTTCTAAAAGGAGCATTAACAGTAAACCCGTTGCCGGTTGCATCTAAGCCATCAATTGATACATAAAATACTTGTGGAACTTCTTCAAAATTCTGCCATTGTAGTGCAACAGAATTATTAGTTTTTAACGCTGATCCAGGAACACCAATTGGTTGACGAACATGTTCTACACCAGTATGAGATCTAATATCACCGATTGTAGTTAGTACATTTCCAGGAGTACCTTGTATTAGTACTCTCCAATAATTTTCATTTGTATTTTCAATATCTAAATCTGGTCTTGTATCACTTTCTGTTCCAGTATGCCTATTAATACAAATATAAAGAGTTCCTGCATAAGATACTACATCACCTAAATAATACAAAGTATCATCTATCCAATTATTTCTAAATTGGCGGCCTGTTACAAGTACTTGCCATTTAGTAGTATCTGCATCTGGATATACTCCTGTGCTATCGCCTACTGCAAGATAAAGGTATCCGCTATTTCTAACTACATCACCTGTTAAATATGCAGTTGATGTGTTCCATTCACCGATAAATCGATAACCTTGTTTTAATAATTCCCAATCACCAGTATCTTGTATTAAGCCGTTTGTACTTGGAACACTACCAACATTATTTGTTAAGGCAGTATACGTGTATCCACCATACAATACAATATCACCAATATTGTATTCTGTATTTTGATCCCAGCCTTGTTCGTACTCTAAACCTAATACCCATATATCCCAAAAAGAATTTGTTAGTCTTAAACTTACATCCGATGTATGTCCTTCATTACATCTATATACAGTTCCGCCAGATTTAACTAAATCGTGTTTCTTATACCTAGTATTCGGAGCCCAATTTCCTTTGTATTCAATTCCGTCAAGAACCACAGTCCATGCATCATCGTTTTGTTCAAGCCCTAATTCAGCCGACGCAGCACTTGTATGGCCTTCAACACACCGATAAACTATTGCTCCGTATCTAACAACGTCATCTTCAAAGTAACGTCTATCTATTGTCCAGTCAGCTCTCCAATTATCAGATCTAGTAACAATAGCCCATTTTGCTTCATCTATTTCTAAGCCATCAACAGTTGACGACGAAGCAGTATGTTTTTCTGTACAAATATATGTTATACCGTTATATATAACTACATCGCCTAAATCATAATATGTAAGATTGCCTATATCACCAGGTACGTTTGGATCAGGATCAACTGAAACTGTCCAAGTATTAGTCCAATTATATGTAGTTGCTTCTAATATCCAATTTGATATATCAGCAGTTAATCCGATATTAACATTTTGACTACTTTCGTGTCCTATAATATTTTGATAAACGTAGCCTTTCCATTTTACAATATCACCTACATGATAATATACTCCGCCTTGCCAATCTCCTCGCCATTGATTACCGTCAAACATAAGTTCCCATTTAGGAGCTGCTTTGCCATTGCCAGCAATATAATTAAGATCAGGATAAATTACAGATGCATCTGATTGGTGCCCAACTAAGCAAACATAAGTTTTACCTTGGTATCTAACAACATCATCTTTAACATAATCAGTTGAAACTAACCAGTCACCTGTCCATCTAAATCTAATTCTTTCAATATTAAAATTTGCCATTTATCTTTACCTTATTAACCTGCACTCGAAGAATTATCATCGTATGTATATTTTTGATTAACTCTTGCTACTAGTTGACCTTCTTCGTCGATGTAGTATGATATGTTTCTATCATCCCAGTTAAACTGTTCATAATTTAAATTATCATAAACTAAATTATGATTAACATCTCTTCCTTCGTAGAAATCTTGTCCTTGTTCGAAATCTGTATAGTTCTGTGTTGGATCGCCGGGCTTATTAATAGTTATACTATCAGTTGTTTTAAGTTGATCAGCTTTTGATATAAAAACTTCACCTTGATCTGTTCTACGCAGTCCGTAAAAGAATCTATTTTGTACTGCATCTATAACATTTTGTGGTGTTGTTCCTGCGTAATAATCTGCCATTTTTATTCCTTATACAATATCTACGTAACTTATAACTGCGTCAAACGCTTCATCTTGATCTGCTTGAAAAAGTAAAGTGTTGTTTGGCGACAAGATTAATTTTTCTGCAGGCGAAAGGGCGCTAAACTTACTATTAGGTGGAATCATTACATCTTTCATATAATAACCCGAAGCACTATCGTTAGAGTTTACTAATACACTTACATAAATTATAAAGTCTGTAAGATTAGTAAATGTCATTCCAACTATAGTAGAACGTGTACCTGCATCAGTTTCTAATGCTATAATCGGTACTTCGCCTACTTCTTTCACTACTTTATTTAAAAACGCTGTTGCCATTTTATTATCCTAAAACCAATATATATTCTAATACTAAATCTTCTGCTTGGGTAAATGTAATTGAACCAGACGATCCTGCAACTGATACCCAACTAAATCCATCAAATATTTCTAAATACCCTTGTTCTGTGTTCCATCTTATCATACCAGTTTCTCTATATCCTGGTATAGGTCTTTCAATGTTTGTTCCTACTGGAACAACAAATCCGCCAGTGCCGTCAATTTTATAATATCCGTTGCCTGTTTGATCAAAAGTAAAAACTCCTCCCGAGTCCCTATTTGTAATAGTTGAATTTTTAATAGAAATATTATCAAATACAACTTCACCAGTTCCGTTTCCACTTAAAATAAGATCGGTATCTGCTGTACTAGTACTTATTGTATTTCCGTCAATAACAATGTCGTCAACTTCAACCCTTGGAGTTGATAATTTAGTATTATCAATTGTAGTAACTACATTACTGTTAATATAAAATCTAATAGTATCGTCATTTGCGCCAGGTGTTAGTTCTGCTGTAATATACGTATCTAAATCTAAATCAGAAACACCATTAAGCGAAATCCAATTCCCGTCATAACCTTCATAAAGATTAGTATCTGTATTGTAACGAATTATTCCTTCTACACCTGTAGGACGTTCAGCTGTAGTTCCTGATGGTAGTTGAAGTCCGCTAGTTGAATCTACTTTCACCGTTCCGCTAAACGAATCTAAAATTATATTTCCACTAAGACTTTCGATTGTGTTTCCTGAAAGTCTTAAATTACCTGTTTCAAGTTTGTTGCCAGTAATTGTAGTTGTACTTCCGCCGGTGTTAATTACTAACCCGTCTGTAGTTGCAATATTTACAGAACTTGAACTAAACGTTACAGTGCCGTCTTCTTGATTAACATGAAATAAATCTCCAACTCTAAAATCACCTTTGTGGTCAACTGAATTATATCTTATTTTAGCATCATTTAATTCTACAACTTCGTTTGCTTGTATAACAGTTCCTGCTTGGTTAGAAGATTCTTTACCATTTCCGATATATGCTAAATTGTGCCCAATAGCATATACAATAACACCAGGGCCATCGCCGTAAAGTCCATAGTTACCATATACATTAGCACTACCTATCATTCTTATTTCAGCGCCAAAGTCTTGTAAATCTAAGTTAACAATTGATGTTGCTGTTGCGCCAGCGCCGTTTGAAATACTTTGTGGAGTAAGATCAAAACCTATTAATGCAGTAGTCTTGCCGTCAACAATTAAGATATCACCATCAACTGATTCAACAGTAATGTTTGCTACTGTTGATGCGTCTGTTGAGGTAAATGTTACTGTATTACCAGCAGCAAATGTTCCAGTGATTCCAGATAACTTAATTCTAGTTTTGCCATTGCCTGATAGTCCGTCGTTACTGTCATAAACAGATAAACCTTTGTTAGCAAAATATGTGAAAGAGTTTAACCATTCTATTCTTGCTCCGTTAGTTGCAGTTAATGCATCTACTCCGGGTGTAATAAATGTAACAGCATGAAAAAGCATTGCAGCCTCTCTGCTATTTTCAGTTGCATACGCACCGTCGACGTATGCACCTTTACCTGCATTGCCTGCATTAAATCCTCTTGGATCGCTTACTGAAGTAGTACTTCCAGCTGTAAGCACAGTAACATTTCTTACATAAGGACTGCGTGTTGTTACTTCAAAATCTGTAGCAAAACGAAAAGCGTATCCGTTATCTGGAAATACTCTAGTATCGCTATTACAACTAAAAATTAAGCCACTAATAAAAGTAAATCCGCCAATTGGTGCTGCAAAAATTCCAGTGTGTGTTAAAACTAGTTCGCCTGTTGTGTGGTCATAAGTAGCAGCAGTTATAGTTTCGTCAGTGCCTAAAATATTAATTATTCCGCCACTCACATATGTATGTGCAAACGGTGCAGTACCAACATTCATTGTTGTTGTTCCTGCATTTGAACTAGTTGGAGTAAAAAAGTTGCCGTTGCTAAAAAAGTTAGCAACAGTTAAATCTTCTATAGTAGTTTCACCATTAAGTAAAAATGCATCGTTGTAACGTGTATCGGTAGTTGGTGTAATTTTTACACTTCTTAATCCGTGTCCTTTTATACTAACTCCGGTTGGAACTGTCATTGGAAATATTTCTGTGTAAGTTCCAGGATAAATGTGTATAGTGTCGCCGCTAGTTGCTTGACTTAGCGCATACTTTAATGATCCATACGGATCATTAGGATGATCACCTGTATAACTATCATTACCGTTTTCTGCAACGTATAATATATTACCTTGACGAAGTGCTAGATCAATCCCATCAGCTATAATACCATCAGCTGCTATAGTTCCTGCGTAAAAATTTTCAGTCCAAACTTCTGCCCATTTTTTTGTAGAATTACCTAAAGAATATGTATTAGTTATATCAGGAATAATGTCTGATGCAATCTCAGCGTTAAATGTAACATTATCAGTATCAGCATCACCTAGTGTAATATTGCCATCTGCTGTGATATTACCAGTTGCTGTAACATTACCATAGACATTTGTATCAGCAAATACTTCTACAGTACCTGTACCGTTAGGTGCAAATTCTAAATTCTCATTTGTTGTATTAGTACTGATACTATTGTTTTCTAAATCTATACTATCAATAATTAACTTGTTTTGATAAACAACATTATCAGCTGTGCCAAGATTAAGTGTTGGTTGTGTAGTAGATATTGTTCTGCCAGTAATATTAATATCACCTATATTAGCAAAGTTAGTAACTTCGATTCCTGGTGTATTAATTGTACCGTTAACATCTAAATCATATTGAGGTGCGTCAGTATTAATACCGATGCGGCTGTTGTTAACATCTAGATATAAAAGGTCATTCTCAAAAGCTAGATCCACTCCCTCACGAAGCAGGTTTGCTTTTAAGAGCGGACCCGATATGCGACCTATAGCCATCTCTTCTCCTCAATACGGGGATCCTGTCCCTCTAGCCGAATTTTCACCCCTTAGGTTCTTTGCTGGCTAACCACAGTATGACCCTGCAATACAATGGTCGCTGTACTGCATTAATAGTATTTATCGTTTTTGGAGATTATCCTAGTACAAGGATATAAAGATCAAGCAATTCTTGTATGTCGTCGGCATCAGCATCGCCGCCTGCGCCTGTAACTGATGACCATGATGCGCCACCCCAAATTTCTAATTGAGAAAGTTCTGTATTGTATCTTGTTTGTCCAATTTCCGCAATAGGTCTTTCAGCAGTAGTACCTCGAGGTATTGACAATCCTTTGTTACCGGCAAATTTAATATAACCGTCATCAGTGTTTTTCATTAACAAATTATTATTACTTGTATTAGTAATTCGAGTGTCTTTAAGAAGTAAATCGTCAATAACTAAATCGTTATTAGTTGCACCTCTTACTAAATTTAAATCAGTATCTAATGTATTACTAGATGTTATATTGTTATCAAATAAAACGTCATCTACTAGTAAACCATGTATGCTTAGTCCGGTACTGTTAAATGTTCCTACGTCTAAATTGTCTGCCCTTAACACAATAGTATTATTTGTTGGATGTGCAGCAATGCTTGTTTCTCTATCTGAACTATAAGTTCCGTTAAAACTTAAATTTCCGGTAGAATACCCTTCATATAAATTTGTATCTGTGTTATAACGAATTTCGCCTTGCTTATCGTTTCTATCTAAATCTGTACCTCTACTTAAAATAAAAGTAGAATTTGCTGATATCAAAAAATTATCATCTAATGGATCAAAGATTAAATCACCATTATTCGTAGTAATTGTATTTCCAGAAATTTCAATGTTTCCAGTTTGTATTAGCTGCCCATCTATATATGTAACATTGCCGTTAGTACTAATAAAAATTGCACTTAGTTCGTCAAAATTAAGTTGTCCTGCGTCAAAGCTAGTAGTGCCGTCTGTAAAATTAGCAAAAAATGAATCACCTACTCTAAATGTTCCTTGCTGATCTGTACTAACAAAATGTACTTTTCCATTATTTAATTCTACTACTTCTTGATCTTGTAATAACAAAGTAACATCATTTGTTGATGACGAGCCGCTGCCAATGTATCCAAAATTATGTCCAATTAAATACATTAATGTATTACTTCCATCTGCTATTGCACCATAATTTCCGTATACGTTTGCACTATTGATACTACGAATTTCTCCGCCGCCGTTGCCTGAATCTAGTGCATACATACCTTTATCTGCAAAATATGTAAAACAGTTTAACCATTCAATTCTTACATCATTAGTTATTTCTAAACCATTAGAATTTGGAGTAATAAATGTTACACTATGGAATAATGCACTTGCAGATAAACTTGCATTATCTAAAACTGCGCCGTCCAAGTATGCACCGGCACCTGCATCACCTTGCGCAAATCCTCTTGGGTCACTTGCACTTGTTACACTTCCTTTTGTAATAACTGTAATATTATGTACATAAGGACTTCTAGTTGAAATTATTCCGCCAGTAAGGAATTTAAAAGCATACCCTGGACTATAAAAATCTTTAATTGTAAGATGACAAACTGTACTTTCACCATCTAAATAAAATGCATCATTAGATTGCGTAGATACAGTTGGTTTAATAATTACTGTGCGAATATCTTCTCCTATTACAGTTACATTTGACGGTACTGTTAACGGAAACTCTTCTTCGTATTCTCCAGGAAATATGTGAACTGTAACCGGACCAGCAGTACTGCCGTCAACTACATCTAATGCATGTTTTAATGTACGAAATGCGCCGTGTTGATGGTCGCCAACATTTGTATCGTCTCCGAGTGTACTTACATAAAACATATTTCCATGTCTACGTGATAAACTTGAATTTCCGGATCCAACTTCGACGTTGTTAACTATTAGACGCTCGCCACTTAACAACGTACTATAAATATTCATCCAACGCTTAGTTGAACTACCTAAGTCGCTAGTTTTTGTTACATCGGGAATAATATCACTACTAATATCAGCAGCAAAAGTAAAATCGTCTTGATCATCAGATCCAAATGTTAAGTTACCACTAGTTTGAATGTTACCAGTTGCATGTAAATTGCCTGTAATATTCCAGTTACTTCGAATATTTACAGTGCCAAGGCCGTCTGGTCTTAATTCTATATTACTGTTTGTAGTAGTTGTTGAAATTGTGTTAAAGTCTATTTTTAAATCATCTGTTGCAATAGCAGTAGCATTTATACTTGTTCCTGCATTAAGAGAGATGTCGCCACCAACAGTTGTTATTTGACTTGTATCGATTGCAAAGTTATCAATATTAGCATAACCTGAAATTATATTTTGAGTCTGTGATGTAGAAGGTATTGTTAAATCACCAGCATCTGGTATATCTGTATTAACAGCAATTTTTAAAGAATTTACATCTAAATGTAGTAATGGATTTCCTGCTGAAATATCAGCAGAAACATTTGCAAAATTTAAATTTATACCCTGACGTAATAAATTATCTTTGAGTACGCCGCCGCCTATACGGCCTGTTTGTGGTTCTGGCATTTAGATACTCCCCCTAACATAGTATTTATTTGTCAAGGTTATGTATTATTGTAACATACTTACCGAGTGGAACTGGACTTGTAAACTTAATCCACCAGCCTGTATCAGTTGCAGTATACGGTGCATTGGGACCTTCTTCTGCGCCGCCTGTTGTGATTTCAGCAGTTTGATGTATTGTATAATTTGTTTGAGGTATTTGAATTACATTTTCAACTAATACAAGAATATTTTCTTTAGCTGCGGGTGCAGAAAAATCTGTGTCGCCACTGTTTAATTCTCCAAAAACAGTTTCAGTAGCATCGCCGGCTGGCGCTAGTTGCTGCCAAACAACGCCTGGATCTTGATTAGGTTCTTTAAATCTTACTTCTCTCCAAGCTCCATTTTGATATACTTCTAGCTGATTGTCATCTGTGTTATATCTTAATTGTCCATTAACACTTGATGTACTAATTCCAGCTTCTCCCGGACGTTCTGCATCTGGGCCTTTCGGTACAAGCATAGCACGTTGACTATCTAAAACAACTTGGGTATCAGTATCATACTTAACTCCCTTACCGTAAATACTTCTTAGATTTGTTGTTTGTGCTTTAATCAATCTCATGTTATACTTCCAAGTAACTTACTGTTGCTGCAAGACATGTATTACCTGCTACTGCGCCAAGTTCTGTACTTTGAGGTTGTGCTACAAATGTAACTTTGTCTCCAGCGTCTAACACAATTTTTTCAGTGTCAAATGTAAATGTTTCACCTGCTGGTAATTCTAAATTATTAATAACTCTTGTAACATCATTGTCAAGAGCAGATCCGCTTGGAATTAAATGTAAATCAAATTGTGCAGTTGCAGTGCCGTTATTACAAACTAATATGTTAGTTACAGCATACGATTTGTTGTTTGGAACTGTTACTGCATCATTTGCTAAAAGTGTTAGTTGTGTATTTAATATTGCCATTTTTATTCCTTAAAATAACATGCTAAAAAGCAATGCTCTATTTTTACTTATTAATTCGTCTCTAGTACCTTCATTGTTTACATAAAAAATACCTGTTTTACCTGTATACTGATTTGCTTTATAAATTTTAACACCGTCAGTGGGTACAGGAGGATTAAAGGTTCCGTCATCGTCACTTGGAACACTATTTAAATGTAGTGTATCATCAATTCTAATACTACCGGTACCTGATGATTTTAAAACTAAATCTTCGTTACTTGATAATGTATCAATAGTTGAACCTGTAAATCGTATTTCGTCAAATTCCCATCTATCACTATAAACACGAGAAACAACATTTGAATCTACAGATATTGTAATAACACTATCTTGTCCAGTAGTTTCTTCATCACTAATAACAACACTAGTTGGTGTTACGGTGCCGGCACCAATTTGACTTAGAAATACATTAGCAAAGTTATACGCAACAAAGTCTGATACTGCCTGTGCATTAGGTAGTGCATCAGGTTTAAGTATAGTTCCTGTTAATGCACCAACTGCATCATATTGAAAAACTCCCTTTTCATAATCAGTAATTCCTGTTACAGTTACTACTGGTCCTTGCGAGTTCCAAGCTGATACTCCACTGTTAATTAAATGAAGGTCGCCTCCGCCTGTACTAATACTATTAGTACGTAATCCGATAAGTGAATCATTCTGATCTTTTAAAACAAATGCGCCTTGTCTTAGTGTAGGATTATACCAAGTTAAATCTTCATCAAATCCAAAAAATACATCTGGAAAGGTTCCGCGTTCAATTTCTAATCCTGCAAATGAATCAACGCCTTGTATTCCAGCGCCAGTTTCGTCTCCAGAATTAAGTGTTATAATTCTATCTTCAATAATTGTATTTGTTGTATTAAGTGTTGTAGTTTCACCTTGTACCATTAAGTTGCCGGTAATATAGGTCGTGCCGGTGTTCGTGCCAGTGTCGAGTGTAATATTACCACCCGTCTGCACTGTTATTTTATATTCACCTGTAGGTACGTTTACAAACTTTGACATTATGATTCCTTAAAATAAGTAGGGGATTTCTCCCCTACTAATCTATTCTTAGTCAGCTTCAAAATCGTCTGCGCCAGTGAAGTCATCAGCTGTACCAGCTTCTTCCATTTCAACTGCGCCGTCATTGTTAGCATCACTGAAGTTCCAAGCAATACTTGTGCCTGTGTCAAGTGTTACTTTACGTCCTGCAATTTTGGTAACTTGACGAGCTGTTCCGCCATCGTCTTTAACTGTAATAGTCATCTCGCCTACAGCTAATGTGCCCTGTGCTTTGTCAACTAAAGTACAATCCATTGTGTTAGTACCATCATAGCAACGGAACTTTTTAGATCCTAATTGCTTTACAATCCAGCCGTTTGCTTCTGCTTGTCCTGTAGCACGATAACGTACTTTAATTTCATTGCCGCCTGCTGTTGGCTCTCCGAAATATCTTTTGTTTAGTGGTCTTCCCATTTGTTTTCTCCTATAAAAAGTAGTCCTATGCCCGTTCTATGAGCTACGCTGTGGTGCAGCATAAGTCCGCCTTGCGGCACACTATCTGACACAAGTATTTATCAAATAAGAAAAAAGCCCGACACAGTTAAGTATCGAGCTTTTTAATAATAAAGTGATAGGTTGGACTTTGAGAATACCAACAACCTCCTAGTAGCTCTCGCCATATTCGGAGGAGCCTAGTATCGGATAGTTACTTCCAAAAACATATCTTTGTATCTCTACACTCATATGTTGCCACTACGGCTACTAGCCAAGTTGTGTCACTACGCAACACCGTTCCTTGCACTATCTAACTTAGACCGTCGCCTAACTTATGTAACTAATATAACATCATTACAAACAATGTCAACCACTTTTTTCATTTTATTTAAAAATTTTTATGTCTTCGTATACCTAATACATTAGTTGCCGAAAAACTTTGTATACTTACTTTATTACTCTGATTGCCTCCTAAAATAAAATATAATTCTTTACCATTATTGTTTATTGAACGTAAATAAAACCCTACGTGTCCTTGCCAATCACTATTACCTCTAGGAAATATTACTAAGTCACCTGGTAATATATCTTGTGATTCTACCGGAGTTCCCCATTCTAAAAATGAGCGAGCTAACAACGGATGTTCACTTACACTTTCACTACCGGCTATGCCGCTTTCGTTAAGAACACTATTAACAAATGCTGCACACCATTCTGTACGTAAAGGATCTACTCCTACTAAATTAGCAAGTTCTTGTCTATCATATTTTTCGTGTAAACCGTAATACGAATATGCAGTTAAGGCAGGATTTTCACTACTAACAGCAACAGTAAGTTGTTCTCTAACTTCTGGTATAGGTACTTGTGATTCCCCACATCCTGTAATTAAGAACACCCCTGTAAAAATTAAAATAAGTTTTTTCATAAAATCTTTCGAATGTTATATCATAAAGAAAGGGCCCAATGGGCCCTTTCTGTAGTTTTCACTAATTTTAAGTCTTAGCTAAAGCTAACTGCTGTGTCAGTGATGTCTACTTTACCCAAGTAGTCAGCTGCGTTACCAAGCGATGACGCAGTGTTATTCAACTCAACATATCCATAACGTGTCATGAATGATACTGTTGGTTCGAATGTACCTGGATCCAATACAACTCCTGAGCTCATTAGCGGGATGTATGGACAATAGAATGCCGCTGCATCTGATTCGCTTGAACCTTTGTAGCCGATTAGTACCACTGAATCATCAGCAGCATAAGTGTTTACATACACTTTCATAGCGTTGTTCAAAGTACCAACCATCTTAGTGTTAGTTGGAGCTTCAAAAGCACCTTCAGTTGTACGTGCAAACGCTGAAGTTGTAGCAGATTGTAGGATTGTTAACGCGAATGGCGATACAACAGCCCAGTTACCTGCACCACGACGTGTGCGTTGTGCAATCAAGTTACTTACGCGGTTGATCTGCACTGCCAATGCGGCATGCTCGTCACCTACGAATGTAGCTGTACCTGAAACACCTGTTTGTACATATGTTTCAGCAGCAGCACCAGCTAGTGTGTCTAAAGACGCTAGTACTTCTTGATCGATTTCAGCAGTAATCTCTTGTGCTAA
>Ga0187219_1000370_pt1 | contig 21433 bp, 37 predicted proteins | sample 13SPOviralmetaG_FD_130162 | JGI IMG/M metagenome (GOLD analysis project Ga0187219, IMG submission 130162) | Marine viral communities from the oligotrophic San Pedro Time Series (SPOT) site, San Pedro Channel, CA, USA - 13 SPOT_SRF_2010-07-21... | ecosystem: Environmental > Aquatic > Marine >... | reverse complement strand
GCTGGTATTTGCAGACAATGCTCCAGCACCCGCTGCTGTATTGTAACCACCGGACAAAGAGCCATCATCCAACGCAGCATCACCGATTGCGACATTGCTTGTGCCTGTCGGATAGTTGCCGTCCAGTTTGATTGTGCCGCCGTCCACGCTGACGTTGCCGGAAACCGTTAGAGAAGCCGCAGAGTCAATTTGATTTGAACCGACCTTACTAAGTGCCATCAGGTAATCTCCAACACACTAAGAACCGCGTCACAGCAGTTTGCTTCTGACCCGTAGACTTTTAAAACATCTGTAGAGTTCATCACGATCTTTTGGTCGCCGCCGACAACAACCAGCGACGAGCCTACCGGCACGATTGCGTCCTTCACGATATGCGTTATGGTGCTGCCGCCATCTAGAAGCTCAACCGTAACCGTTATAGAAACGGTCAGAATGTTCGCAATGTTCAGACCAATGATGGTGGTCTCCGTGGAGGGAGATGAGGGGCAGGTATAGAGCGTAGCCTTGGTACTGCTAGTATCTATGCTCTGAGCGGTGAAGGTCTTAAAATTATTAGCCATTGCTCTACTACCCCAGTGCTATCGCCAGTGCCACGGCTTCTCCTGCGGCATCAAAGTCGGTTGTGTTAGATGTGGCTGCGCTACCCAATCCAAGGGACGTTCTCGCCGTTGCGCCGCTCTCAAGTACAAAGTTAGATCCATCCCCCACGATAAAGCCGCCATCTGTGGTAGCCAGCCCCGCCACGTCTTGTAACTGTGCGTCCAGCCTAGCGTTAGCCACTGTCCCGCTAGCAAGGTTGCTGGCGTTCAATGCCGTCAGATTACTACCGTTCGACGCCGGTAGTGTCGCTGGGAACCGCGCATCTGGGACTGTACCAGATCCAAGATTGCTGGCGTTCAGCGCAGTTAGGTTTACACCACTAGCTGCTGGCAGAGTTGCGGGGAATCTAGCGTCTGGAACTGTGCCGGAAGCAAGGTTGCTGGCATTAAGTGCAGTCAGGTTGCTACCGTTAGCCGCCACCATATTTCCAGAGGCATCAAGGAAAGACATCTTCTCCGCTGGCAACGTGCAGAAAATCGTCCTTGTGCCTGACCCCCAGTTCACAGCAGCATCACTGTTGCTCGACTGAAGTATCGTGGTTCTGGCTAGTGTGGTGCCTGACGCAGTGTAGGTTCCAATGCCGACCTCAAAGTCGGTGCCGTCAGAACAAGCGTAATATGTCGTGTTCCCATCGCCCACGCTGCCGAAAGTCTCAAAACCAGAAACAGCGCCTGCAAGCGTGTACGTTGCAGTGCCGGTGGTAGCGGTCGTTTCTTTTACGCGATCTCTGAGAACGAGTGCCATGTTACTTTAGCTCTATCGACAGGTTGCCTGCGTTGATGCGGAAGATGTCGCCGGTAGCGATTGTCTTACTTGCATCAAGTGCGCCAACGAACAGAATGTTTCCGCTACTAGCCGCGTCTACAACAAAAGCATGTGTAATCGTGTTGTTTGTGCCGGTAGACGCCGGGAACTCAATGTTAGCAGCATTTACTGCTGTCTGAGTATCTGTTCCCACTGCTGGAACTGTCCAGCCGGAAGCCTGAACCTGCTGCCTAGCGTAAGACCCAAACGTGGCCTCTGTTAGAGAGCCTGTCTCAATACTAGATACGGCGGTTGCAAGGCCAACATATATGCTGTTACCCGGAGTTGCAAAACTCTCCGCGTTGTTCTTAAACAGGAACTGCAATAGTGCATGCTCCATGTAGGTGGTTGCTGCGTTTGACGTTGCCATGTCTTCTACTCCTTATGTACGAGGCCGATCTGGCAGACCTCTGCGATACGCATCGCTGTTTTCTCTAGCTTCCGCCAGATCCTTAATCCTGGTCATTGCCTCGGTGAACTGTTTCTCATACATCTGAAGCATGTCCTGCTCACCTTTCATGTATATATACGCTTCAACCAAAGAACCGTAAAGCAGGGCGTTGGGAGCGTTGTCGCTCAACCACGTGGTTCCACTATCACTGCCAGCGGTCAGAGATGCCGGCCTGTAATAGTAGTGAAGCTCAACGGCGTAGTTGCTGTCAGGGGTTGGCGCCATAATGAAGTTATCTTTGTCAAAAAACGCATAATACTTTGGCGCTCCTGTCGTTGCCGGATTCGGATTGTATTCTTGAATGTAGTTCACGTCTTTTTGAAGCAGAAACTCCTTCGAGCTACTGTTTGTGACAGACAAAGAAAAAGAAGAAAGGTAGTCGGAAGGCACAGAAAGATACGGGTCACCTTGTGTTAGCGCACTTGTCGCGTTCTTGCGAAAAATCTCAAGGTCAACCAGTTTAAAAATACGGTCTTCTGCCCCCCGGATAAAGGTAGCAAGATTTGTCACAAAAGACGTTTCTGTGTTTTCTGTATAATCTTGGATGGCTGTTTTTAGCTGTGCATATGTAAAAGCCATTAAGTAATCCTAACAATAGCGTTTGTTGCGTCTGCTGCCGGGAATTGAATAGTAAACGTAGAAGAAGATGACGCTTGATCAGAGCCGAAATCAAGAACCGCAACCGCCTTATTGGATGCGCTGCTGTTATATATAAGACATCCTCTAGCAGTGATTGTAGAGTTAGAAAATGCAACATCTGAGAAATCAACAAAAGCTGTGGTGCCACCTGTTGTCGGGTTGCTGGCTGTAAGAGTTGCCCCCCCGGCAGAATAGCCTGTCCCACTAACCTCGTTAGTGGCTGAGTAAGCCGTTGTTGTTGCATCTATGGTTGCGCTGCTTGTATACAGGGCCAACTTGAATGTGTGGCTCGTAAAATCATGAACCCCCTCAAGTATTTCCTCTTTGAAAGAGGTGCATACATAGTTACCTGTAAAAGCCATTTCCTACTCCTGTGATGCGTATCTCATACCGCCACGCCCCTACACTATAGTTATATTGCCAACCATTGAAGAGTGATTGGTACATTGATATACGAGCGATGTGTCACTTGGCTCATGTGGAACAATAAACTGCGTTAAACCAGTGGTAGAGTTATAGTTATCCGTAACGCCTGTTGTGAAGGCTGACCCACCATTGGATGTTCTAATCTGCAAAGGATGGCTTCCTACATTAGACGTGTTGTCAATTAGGTAAGTATGACCCTTATAAAAAGTAAAGTTTGGATTGTCTCCTGACGTAGCGCCCGGACCGGTGAATGTGTACGCCGAACTTCCATTTACACCAGTGGTATATTTTGTTACCGGCCCCGTAGCTTCGTCGTTTAATCTTATCCAAGCGCCCCCATGAGCAAAGTAAAGCCCACCCGTGGCATGAACGTGCGCGACAGCCCCATGATAGGTTGAAGCGCTAGGCAAATCGCTTAGATTGGCATAATAAAATACAATCTTGTTAGCGCCTGAACTTACATCCAGAAGGCCGCTTGCGTTTATAATGTCTGTTAATACGTTAGAGCTGTTTCCTAACGCAGCGTAAATTTCGTTAAAATTATCGTTTATCTTGTCAGCACCGGCACGGAGCGTATCCCCGGTTCCGTCATTAGCGCTCGATCCTATCCCTACTGTTTGCTTTGCCATCTACCCCTCGTCAAAAGTTTTATTGCTTGTATCAAGTGTGACATTTGTTGAATCAAACCTAGAAGCAGCGCCAGATATAACAACACTGATATTACCAATAAAGGTCTGTGCAGTTACGCTTGTTGGCTCAACGGTAATGCTAGTAACTGCGCCAGATATAGTAACACTACCTACCTCAGTTTTAGCAAAAGAAAGAGAGATAAACTGTAACGATACCAAATCAAACGTCGGAAATCTTACCGTCACAGGATCCAGGGTTGAGCGAGGACGAGGGTCATGCAATGCTTGCGGATCCGGACCCACTCTGATCGGGCCAAGTTGCGGATGCTTCGGCTCGAACTCGTCAGGGCCAACCTTGAAACCATTCCACTCTGTCACCATTTCTCGAAGACGATACCGGAATCCGGATCTGTCCGAATAGCCCCAGGCGTCTTTTCCTGAAGCAAAACGTGCCATTAGTTCACCCTCAGATACTGAATGCTTGGTTGTAGCTTGAGAGCCACACGGTCTTCATCTTCATCTGCGGCTCGTTGAAACTCTTCTTCGTAAACCACCTTCAAAAGCTGGACACGTTCCGGCGCTTTCTTCATCGCAAGATAGTATGCAAGTCCAGCGACCATACACGGCAAAAACCTAAAGGGTGCATCCGTTGTATTTACCAATGCATCTGCATCTTCAATACGCTGAACATAGTAATACACAATGCTGTCGGCAGAACTGTCAGGTGTGGGCCAGAGTGTAACTTCTGGAGTGGTCTGCCGGTTATAGTAATACTGACTCGGGCGTCCAGTCTGCGACTTGTTGGGAAGATACAGGTACTCGCCTCTCGACATTCGGTCGAGTTGATAGTCTACGCTGCTGCGGCGGAGCACAACCTCCAGCAAGTCGGTGTACGCTGTGTCGAAGGTGTACGTAGCAGTGCCTGCGGTCAACGCCTGTGTTCCCTGCTGCACCGTCCACAGATTCAAGCCACGGTTAGCCCAGTCTGCAAACATAAGATTCAGAGACCTACGAGCCGTACGCGCATCATAACCGGTGCGAACCTCAAGACCGCACCGCTCATATGCTTCTTCAATAATCTCTGCTACATCGAGATCAAAATCTCTGGATCCAGAAGTTGCCATCTATTTATTCTTCTTGTGTGTGCCGCCGTAACCAAAACCAGGAACGCCGCGACCTTTTAGAATGTCTTGCTGCGTGACCTTACCGTCACCTGTTAAGTCGGGAAAGTTACCACCACCCATTTTAAAACGAGTGCGGCTAGGAGCCTTGTTGTTGCGAGTGGGCATTACCATCGCCCCGGCAGCGGCTTTCCTAGGAGAACAATGAGACATTATTTTTTCCTTCTCTTTAGTGATTTAACCCGTCGTGGCTTACCGGCAGGCTGTCCAATGCGTTTCTTTTGGCTGATTCTACTACGCTTTTCAGCCGCTGTCATTTCTGACGATGTTTTAGGAGTCTTCGAAGAAACTCGTTTGGAAGGACGACAATAAGGAGTGCCACGCTTTTCACCCTTTTTTCTGCCACACGCCTTGCCAGTGCGTACATCTTTCCAATCCTCTTTAAACCAGCGTTTTAACGCCAATCCTTTTTTGGTTTTACGTACAGCCATCTCAGTCTCTCGACTTTCGTATTTGTTCAAGACTCTCTTGTATTGTCATGTCTTTTTTTGCATTCGGATCATACTTGCACTGATATTCATTCGGCACAAACTCCAGGTACTGGAAAAACTGAGACTCAATCGTATTGTTTGCACCTCGAAACACGCAAATCATTTCTCTGTTTTCCAGCTTTTCACACTTCACCTTACGACAAGTAACCATTTGATCAGCGCTAGCCGAGTGCGCCTTTAACAATAGTATGAAAGTTAGCAAAGCCGCGACACCAATTCCGGAAAACAGAATCCACGCTACAATCTCTACAAACTTACGTCGTCGCTCACGCTGACGATACAACGTCTCTTTGCGTCTCTTTCTTATTTGACCTTCCATTGCCACGAGTTGATCCCATTTTGACTTGCCCATCGTCAAAGAAATCCACTGCTGTAGCTCATAGCGTTGCTGCTGCGCCTTTTGCTTGTTAGCAAAGGTCGTTATGGCTTCTTGCTCGACGCTTTGACCCCCAAACAGTTTTTTAAAAATCGGGGGGTTTTTTGCCTCTCTTTCCATCTGGTCCAAATCGGACAGAGCACCCATCCAACGAGAAAGATCAGACGCCATCGCCTCGATATCCCGACCAACAGCAAAGCCCTTTTTTAGAGCCGAAAATGCCGCTGACGCGGTTGCCATTGCTGATATGGGATCCATCAATAAACCTTCGTATCTTCATCAACCAGCCGAGGCACACAATAGGCGGTGATCTTCTGACCTTGTTTGTGAAGCTGTCGAGCAAAATACGTACACTCATTAAGGTTTCGAAAGTACATGTCGTTACTTACCAGCTTCTTTTCTTCTCCTATCCCAACAAACACAAACAACAAAAATGCATGTATCATTGTTAAGAGCAGCGTGTCTTCTTCCGCCGTCCGTTCATAACACCGCCACAACCTCGAGCCACAACTTGGTTGGACTCTAGGTTCCCTCGGAACGGACGTTTGGCACGTTGCTCGGTGATGCCTCCAGCGGCGGCTCTTCTGGTTTTCTTCTTGCCCTTGTTGCCCCAGTTTGCGGCTCCGACCTTACGGCACTTGGCGATGGCCCCGCTTGCGTACGCCGACGGGAAAACCTTATATCTTGCCTTAACTTTGCGATAGCATGCATCTTTAGCCATTCCTTCGTTTCCTCTTACTGGCGCAATATGCTTTTTCACTAAACCCTTTGGGACGCTTGCAGTTCACTTTTCCCTTACGAGCCTTGGTCCATTTTTTCTTTTGCGGGGGCTTGGATATTTGCTGCCTCATCGAACCACGCGACATCGCCATTTCTTTGTCTCCGAACGTAATCTTCCCATAACGGGGTCAACATCTTGTGGTTAGATTCAACCTTCACCACAATAACCGCCGTGCGCTTATCGACTTCTATTAGTGTCGTGAGGATCCAAACCACAAGAGAAAGAGCCACGCCCCCAAAACCAATAACACCGGCTTTAACCAAGGTCTTTTCATCTAGCATTTCCATCTCCGACGCGCCGCGCAAATACGCTTTTTCGGCGTCTTCTTGCAGCTAATCCCGTGCATCTTCATCTGACCGGCAGATCGTTTGCAATACGATGTGCGACGTTTGCCGCCGCCGGGCTGGGGTGCTTTTAGTTTAGAACCTGTTGCTTTGTTGTATTTAGATCGGCCTTTAGCGGTAAGTCCTGCGCCTTTGGAAGCGGGGAGTTTTTCCCCCCGCTTCACTGAAAGACTAACCGTTTTTTTCTTCTTGGCCATTAACCAAAGAACCCGGTTATAGAATCCACGTTGGTTAGTGTCACGTGACACTCATCATCGAAGATCATACCGTGATCCGGAATGGTGATTTGATTGTCGTCTGATGTATGGAACACCATCGAGAGCAATGTAGAACCACCACTTCCGTTCTTAAACACAACAGCAGGCGAACCACTGGCAGCGGTCTTTACGTAGAACGCCTTTAAGCGGGTTCTACCGCCCTGCAATGTGCCTGTCGCTGTAGCAGTCTTTGCTGTGATAGAAGCAGCCATTGTGCCCTCCTATTAAGCAAGGTTGTTGTTCTGCTGATACAGGATTGTAAAACGAACAAGACCTGCGCTGGTGGCAGCAGAAGCGGTCACAGTCAAACGAATGTCTGATGTGCCCGTATCCTGCCAAGCTAGTGCGGCACCAGCTTCAGTTGTTGGATACTTGCGACCAGCAGTTGTTCCAGATGCAAAGGTGTTCAGAATTGTGGCTGCGCCACCAACAGTGTCTCCAACGCTAAGATTGGTTGTACCGCTGGCTGCGGTAATAACGTCAATCACACAGTCAATAATCTGAGAGTTTGCTGGAATAACAACATCTGTAACTTGAGCAGCTAGAGCGCCGCCTGATAAGTCTGCTGAAAATGTTTGGGCCATAACAACTTGACCAACATTAGCAATGTTGCTGCCGAGTGTTGTGCCGGTAGTGTTTTTAATGGTTCCGGCCTTAATAGGACCAGAAAAAGTAGTTGTAGCCATTTAGATCTCCTGTCGTGGCTAGTGTCAGATCCACAATGAATCTGTCAGGGACTTATGCATAGTACCCTAAAAAAAAGGGGGCCGCAATCGCGGCCCCCAGTGGGGAGGATTTTTGTGACCTTACGCGGCGCCGGGTGAACCGAACACACAACGTGGGTCAGAGAAGCCAAAGCTGTAACGCTCACGAGCCTTGAACCGCATGTTGCCGGTATCGAAATCCGGATCCATGTTGGTTGCAAGCGGCATACGCTCGAAGTGCTTCAGGCCGTTAGGTGCATCCGTCTTGATGAAGAACGCATCTGTGTCGGTCAGGTAGTCGTTGACTACGTAGCCTTCTGGAAGCATGCCCATGCTCTTGAGGGCGTTAACATCGTTGTCAGCAGTGCCGACGCGGAGGTTAGACACCATCAGGCGCTCTGCTACAAACTGAAGCTGGCGTGGAACGATCAGCTTCATGCCACGAAGGGCAATGACAAGGCCACGCTCATCGACGAAACCAGCGATGCTGATTAGTGCGTCTTCGAGAGAAGTCTCGTTCAGGTCTGCGGCAGTACCCGGCTCGTTGGCAAAAGTGCCACCGTTTGTCAGCGGGTGTGAAGCATCGCAAAGTGCCACACCGTCACCACCGGCAGTTGCGCCTGCGGTAAACGCAGAGTTAAGAACAGAAGCTGCCTTAACCTGCTTGGTGTGCGCCATCGAACGTGCCAGAGCACGAGTGTAGCGAGATGCTAGGCGGTCATAGAGGTTGTCTTCTACAGCTTCCTCGGTGATCGAGAAACCCATAGCAACAGTCTCGTGTGTATACCGTGCGGTATACGCCTCTTGAGCGTCATCGAACGAGATACCAGCACCTTCGTTCTTAACCGGTGCGGCTCCGAATCCGGACAACATCACTTCTTCCTCGAATGCCCGATCTGATGCCTCGGTGTCGAAGATTTCGGAATGCTGACCCTCGTAGCGATTGTACTCCATACCAAAGAGGGCATTGAGGCCAGGCTCAAGCTCTTTAGCGAGTTGTGCGCGAGAAATAGCCATAACTAACTAGCCTCCTTACGATGCTGACGCTTCTGAGTCAGCGCCCAGAAGTGCATGGTTGTTGATCATTACAATCATCGGAATGCCAGCGGCAGCGAAGTCTTCATTCTCAACGTCGGCTTGAATGCCCACAATCTTCAAAGGAAGGGATGTGTTGCTTGAGTCGAGAGTGGCGACATCCATTTTAGCACTGGAGTTACCGGTGGTTGTGCTGCCGCTTGCACCGCTATCAAGCTGAGTATTCTCAAAGATAGCAGCGATTGCAGTAGCGCGATCTGTGAAAGTAGCGTCTGTAGCAATTATGAAACGCTGCATCGGGTTGTCGTACACGTGTCCGATAATATCGAAGTTTGTGTCGGCGCCCGAACCAGGCCAGTAATTGGAAAAGACCTTCTTACCAGTAGTGGAAGAAACATACTCACAGCCAGCGAACACACCAACGTATTTAACAGTGTCACCGGTAGCAGAACCAATGGCGATTTCACCGCCATTTACAGCTTTAACCGGAGAACCCTGATAAATCGCGGAAGCACCACTGTCGATGAAGTATGCATTAGTACCGGAAGTAGCTGGAGTGCTACCCGCAGTATTTATCGGCTTTAGGCCGAATGCAACATTGGCGTTTGCCATCTGTTCACCTCACAGGTTAATCGGCGGAGTTCTTTCCACCGAAGGTTACACGACTTTTCCTATCGTTGTGGATAGGCATTGAGGGATGTTGTTCCCTCATAAGGTTTTCATCAACGGCTTTCATTTGATTGCGGGTCTGCTCCCGATAGTATTCAGTTCTTTCCTCGACCGTTTCTTCAGGAATACGGCACAGCATAAGACCGCCGACACCAATAACTCCTGCATTCTTCCCCTCTTGAATCACTGGATAGCGATCTCCCATGTCGGGATACTCGTCAGCACGTACTGGTTCCCAGCCTTCACGCAACTTAGAGTGTACGTTAGTCAGGTCATCCTCGCCCCGAAGCGCGGTTCGAACCCAACGATGCTTAAAACCGATTGGTGCATCAGGTGCATCCAACTTGGATGGGGGTGCCCAGGGCTTACGCCGCTGAGTGTTTGCGCGACTCTTTGCTTCGCGTGTAGTTCTTTCAGCCATTTCTTACTCCTTTACGTACTTAGCATATTCCTCGAGCGGAACATTCAATCGTTTCGCAATCGCAATCTGCGATGGAGTCAGTTTGACTGTTCTGCGCCCCTTTGACGACGACTTGGAAGCCGTGGACCCAGCAGAAGCGACTCTAGGTCCAGTGTCGCGTTTTGTCTCCGCAAATTTATGCGGAAACTCCGTGCGAACACGTTTGTCAAGTTCACTATAGTAGTCATCCGACGTGGGGTCAAACCCCTCTTCTTCAATAAGCTGTCGGTGAATACCAAAAGCTGCGTATGTCATGGTCTGGTCATTGCCAAACCAATCATTTTTAGACGCCCACGCCTCGGCCTTTGGATCAGGTTTAGCCTGCGGCTGCTGCACCTGTTGCTGCACCGGTTCTTCTTGCACAGGCTGTTGCTGTCGTTCTTCGTTACGACGCTTGGCTTCCTGATACCGAGCCTGCTCTAACGCAATCTGACTAATGCGCTGCTGGGCATCAAACATCCCGTCTGCGTCACCCTCTTCATACGCTTTCTTATACGACTCTTTAGCAGCCGCCGCGTCAGCTTCAACACGGCTACCAAACTCGCCAACGAAAGACTCGTCTAGTTTGGTCAAACGGCTTTTTAAATCTTCGTTCTGCTTTTGAACCGCTTCCGCGTATTCAATCGCGGCCTGGCGCTGCCGTTCTTCTTCACGAAATCTGTTTGTTAGCTTCGATATCCGCTTTTGAACGGATTCTGAATACTGCTCTAACTCATCTTCCTTGCCTTCCGAGTCAGCCGCCTCTTGCTCTGCTTCAGGCTGCTCCTCTACCGGCTCGACCTCGATACCCTCGGTCTCGGGAATTTCTACATCTTGCTCTTCTGCGAGATTGTTCTGCATACTATGCTCCGTATGTCTTGATATCGTCTGGATCGACGATTGTTGCAATGACCTCATCGTCATTGATGATGCGAACCTCGCCACCTTCAATCTGGAAACGCGATCCGGAATACCGACCAATACAAACCCAGTCGCCTTCTTTGCACCACGGCTCGGAATCAGGACCAAATTTGTCCTGATCCTGATAGGCTAAAGGACCAACCTTAACAACATATGCCACAACAGTGGCTCGTGCTTCTCGGTCCTTGGCTTGATCGGGAACGTATATCCCGCCCTCAGTCTTGTCCTTGCCTTTATACGGCATAACAAGAACTCGCCAACCAGTCGGTTGAGGAACTCTTTCTAGGGCGGTTTTTTTAGAGGCTTCTTCTTCAGCTTTTTTCTTGGCTTGCTGCTGCCGGAGAACGTGATCAGGGACTAGAAGCGTCGTCATAATTCACCTTTTTTAGCAGGGCGCGTAATTCTTCTAGCGCGTAAGTGATCCCCTGAATCTCACTTACCATAGCACGATATGATTCCATATCGGATGCGCCACCGCTAGTCAGGGAGATGCTAATATCATCTACCCGGTTTTGCAAGGTTTTCTGATACCTTGATAGAAAATCTACGATATCCATTATGCCATCATTTTTTCATCTGTTATGGGGCCACCAGAGACCCATGCATTACAGACACGCATTGAAGCACATTTAAACTTTAAAAACTGACAGTACCCAATGTCGCCGGCCTCAACAGATTCAAAAGGATCCGCGCCATCATCCATGCCAATACCCTTGGCGATGCAGTCTTTTATGCGTGAGGTGAGATTAAAAGCAGCGCAGTTTCCGCAGCGGCTTTCTTTTGCTGCTTCTATATCTGCGTTAAAGGTGTCAGCTATGTTCTGCCAAAAATCATCGTTTTTTCCCGTGTCATCCAAATTTGGGTTTAACGGTCCATAGCCGTATTCATCAATGGCTTCTTGTCTGTTTTCTAAATTAAGGTCAATGTCCTGTGTTGCCGTAGGACAAGAGTCACCCTCGTCATCGCCGCCGTTGACCATCTGATCAACAGGGATGCCGTCTTGAATCTCTTTTGCCAGGTCTAACCCGTCAGGAATTAACTTTATTTCAATTTTCATCGGTAAAGTGGAAACCTTTCTAAATAAGATTGAAGAAGATTATCCGGAGATAACGCTTCAGTTCCTATCGCGCTACTTGAGGTTCGAAATCTAGTGTCCTCATCAGTGCCTGGAAAATCAAAAACACCTTGAATTGTTGTCATTTCGGGAGTCACAATTTCATCCATCCGAAGCTCTGGCGGTCCTTGCAATTCACCAAGAACGTCTACGCTTGTTGTAGTCGGAATAGAGGACTGCACAAGATTATCTTGTACCCCCATAGGCACACTCGTTGCCGGAACGTAAGAGGGTCCAGCTTCCGTTGGGAACTGTGCACCCGGAACAGAAAGCTCACTTCCTCTGTCTGCAAAACGCAGCATCGGACCAACAATCGGCAGCATGCTAGCGATGCCTCGGTCCGGGCGTCTGTTTGGATCTCGAGTCACCGGGCCAAACCTAGTCAAAGATCCCTCGTCCAGCATACCGCGAACCTGACCCCTGCTGTCCAAGGGGTTCATAAACTGGTCGTAAGCTAGATTGCGAACATTAGCGATGCCCTGTGTGCCAAGAGTATTTGTGTAGTCAATCTTGCTGGGATCAATTCCAAAAACACGACTAAAGAATCCCTCTCGGCCATACGGGTTAGTATCAGTGATCCCCTTCACAGACTCAAATACAGGCTGGCTCATGTAGCCAGTTCCTGGGTCATCAACCACAGGACGTGTGTCCATCGTTGGCCTCGGGTTGGTCGGGCCTCGATCCTCGAAGGACATTCCGTATGGGTCTCTGTTAGGTGGCGGCATTTACTTCACTCCGCTAAAACTAGTGCCTTGTATCGCTTTGCCCGCACCACGGCAGGACATGTACTTGCCACTGGCAGCGCGTACTTCACCTCTTTCGCCGACGGGCGGCTTTGGAGTGGGCTTTGTCGGTCCCGGCCTCCGTCCTTCTGTGTTTATCGGATGATCTGGATCAATCAGCCTCGGGTTTTTCCGAACGGCGTCCTTGTAGTTCTCCGGAATATCAGGGTCACCCATGTATTGCCGATATCTCTTGTCCGACTCTGAGAGAGGTGTAGGCCGCGTCATCTTCTCTGTGCCGCCTTTTTCAAAGCCACGCATTTTTTTCATGTTGCTCTCCAGCACTTGAGAGCCACCGTCTTTGCGGCGCCGGCCCTTGTTAATAAGATCCTTGGCATCATCATAACCGATTCCCATGTCACCGGCAAACTGCCTAATACGTGGACGTGCCATCTACTTAATCTTTTCTTTTTCGTGGCCCAGCCAGACCGCAAATGCACCTGTCATGGCCCCCGTGACTACACTTACCAGACCGGCCTGCGCTGGAGTTGGATCCGGCAAAGTCATAAACCACTCCACTACCCGCCAAGCCGATATTGACATCATAAGCATCATCAAGCGGGGAAGTATCTTCCACCGCAGAAATCTTTCCATCGTAACTTCGGCCACGATTCTTCTCCGCCTGTTTTAATGTGGTGCGATTGTGCATATCCCACATGATCATCACTTCTTACCAAAAAACTTGGTAGCACTACGTACGCCAAAAGAAGCAGCAACAATAACACCAAGGGAATACTGATACCAATCCGGCATCTTGTCCAACTGCTCAAACCCATTTGCAACTACACCCTCCATCCCCGGGATAAAGCTCAAAATGAGCGGAACCGAGAACAAAATTACGAGCCACTCGTCTTTCCAAGATGACTGACTGCCACGTGCCATCTCAAGATCCCAGTCGATCTCGCCAGTGGCTTTCTTCTCCATGATGACGGCTTCAGCCTTGGCCTTGGCAACCTTTGCGCCTGTCTCGGCCTTGGTCTTTTCAACTTTACCTTCCAGCCACGTACCGGCCAAAGAAGCAATCGGACCTATCAATGCTTGAATCATTTGTTCCTCGACAATGCTGCCTGTGTGTTGATGCGATAGATATTCACATCGTTACGTGCGCCAGCGATATCTTCCTGCAACTCCTGACGCTGCTGCGCCAAGTCATAGGCTTGCTGCAACTTGGCCTGATCAATCTGGAAGTCCATCTGATCGTTTGCTGTCTTACGCTGAATTTCCATCTGCGAGTTCTGCAACTCTTGCTGACGAATCGCGACCAACGGATCTTGCTGCTGGGCCGGCTGAATCATCGGCATGATCTGCTGCATGATCTCACTAACCTGCTGTGCAATCGCGGACTCAACCGTAGCTGGGTCAATCTGTGCAGGTGGCTCACCCTGCGCCATAGCCTCCTGCATGGCGTTCTGGAAGAATGCAGTAACCTGATCCCTTGCAAGCATACCAACGTGCTCCTGCACGTGCGAGAGGAGCAGCAAGAAGGCTTGTGGGTTGGCCCCAGACACAGGCGATGAAAGGAACATGGCATGCGCCAGAATGTGCGCCTCATGATCCTGCTGCGGAAATGCCTGAAACGGCATGTTCTTCACAGCAGCAGCGTTCTCTGTAGCCGGATCCATAGGCTGCGGCTGCGGAGGTGGCGGCAAAATCGCGTCAATGTTCTTCACATCCAGCGCATCATACATCCGACGATACGCCTCGTACTGATTGTGAAGCTGCGGAGCGGCCTGCGCCAACTGCATCTGGGTCTGTGCCAGCGACAAACGCTGTGACATTGAGAAGATAGACGGATCCGACACAGGCAAAATGTCTACCCGACCATCAAAATCCTGCGCCATAATGTCAGCGGCTACGCCCTGTCCCACAAAGTACGGGTAAGGTACAGGGTTATCCCCGAATACCTCGGCAAGTAACCGAAACTCCTGCTTTTGCCCATAGTGCAGCCGCTTATGGATCGAAGAGATGATCTTCGAGCCTTGCTCAATCAGTGCAACTGTGGTTCCGACGGGGGCTTGTGAGTTAGCGTCTGCGATCTTTGCATCTGCAACTTGTGCAAATCGTCTTCCTGAATCGACGATAACGCCCAGTAGTTGAGCAAGTGTCCCAGAAGGTTCCTTGTATGGAAGGGGCATAAGAGCATTCCGAAGGTCACCACCGGGAGCATCAATATCACGGAACTCGCCAGGAGAAAGCGGCTCATCGTCGTTGCGAATACGAACACCACGAGCCTTAAACCCAGCAGGGAGATTCGAAAGAGTCCCCGCATCGATGAGTTGACGAAGGATCGAGGTCGCTGCACGGGACAAACCTCCTATAGTATGTAACAGGCCAAAGCCATAAAAGCCAAACCCAGGCAAAAACTTAAAATGAGTGAAGTATTGCCGCTTCCTGCGAAGTGGATCCGCCTCTCTATAGTTTCGCACCACCGAGAGAATCTGTCCTGAATCTTCATCCAAAGTGACAATGTAAGGGAGTTTAACACCCGTAGGCTCACCCTCGGGTCCAATGTCTTCAAAACCCTCCAGATCAAGCTCTGTGTGACACTCAACAAGAGTGAAAACGTCATCGCCATACGACGGACGAATACCCTGCAACTCGTTACCAGTCTCTCTAATCGGTCCTTCATCATCATCATCTCCAGCCTGCAAGTCCACGTCCCGGTACACACCAGCAACCTGCAACTTGCGAAGCTCGTTCTCCGTCATGCGAACAACGTGAGTTACCCGCTCGGCTGTGTTCAAGTCACTCGCCGAATACGGAACAATCAAATCCTCCGCAGGTACAAACTTCGATACAGCCCGCTGCTTGCCCGGATCAAAATACACCTTCTTAAATGTGGACCCCGTCAACGGTAAATAAAACAACATCTGATCCGTGTCCGGATCATACTCCTCCATGATCTCAGTAACCTGATAGTTCATGAAATCTTCAACACGCTGGGCCTGATCCTCCAGTGCCGAGTTCGGCGTTCCAAGAATCTGCGCCTTTACAGGACCACCCGCTGGCAACATCTCCTTATAAGCCTGCGCCTGAAACTGCGTAACAGCCTCACTCAACAACGGATGATGAACACCACTAGCACCAAGAAACGGATCACTGCGCTCCTCGTAATTCACACCAAGCAACTTCAAACCGCTGGCAATCGCCTCTTCCCAGTCCTCGCGTGACTCCTTGTCATCCTCAATCTTGTCACGAAGATCCGAGGACAACGAACCAAGAACCGAATCATCAAGGATCTCCGCCAAGTTCGCACTGTGATCGTACATCGCAGCTTGGACCTCGATCATTTCTTCCATGCCGGCCATCTCAACGCCCTCTGGAAGCATGTCCTCGGCGGGTAACTCCACCATCATCTCTTCAGGCATAGGTTCCGCCGGACCACCAGCGCCCATTGCCATATCAACCATCTGTGGAGGAAGTGCCATTTATTTCAATCCAAAAAAGTTTAACATACTGTCTACCATGCCCGTCTCTTGCTTCTTCGGAACAGCGCGGCGCGGAACACCCCGTTCATCCAACACAGCCAAAGCCGCTTCGTTGTAATCTTCCAGCACATTCCGGGGAATGCTCATATACTTGTTTTTCATTACAGACATGTCACTAACCTGCTGATCGCTCTTTGGCATCATGCCCTCACTCAGCGCTAACTCAGCCTGCAACATATCCATCGCATTCTCTTCTGTACGAAGACTGCGAACATCCATGCCCCTGCGCTCTAACTCGCGTACACCAACATGCGCCAACTCTTCCATCAACGTATTCAAAGAATAGTCGTTGTCAATCGTACCGGGGACATCAACAACCTTGCCGTCTTTTATTTCTGTCTTCGGCTGATCCGAGTCGTAAATAACAGTAGAACCACGGTCCGAGGACAAAAGACTTTCAATCCCTTTGCCAAAACGATCAAGATCGCGGGCCATGTACCTAAGACCAGAACCCTCTGGGTCAGCCTTAAATACATCCGCATCAAAAAATCTTCGGCCCGTAGGAGTGTCTTCCCTCGCCGGGTTTAATTCTGCGGAAGGAAGCATTAGCCCCTTAACACTGGTTCCACCACCAAACCGAGGCACAATGTCCCCGCCCATCTCACCAGCCGTCGGCTCCAGTAACCCGCGCTCAATGATGTCATAACCTAACTGAGCTACAGGAGACAAAGCCAAACGGCTTTCTAAATCGGCGCGAAGCTCTAGGTTCCCGAACCGTGTAGCTTGGACCTCGGCATCCGGATTGCCGACATAGTTCAGCGGCTTCGGAGTCGGAACAGACTTCGGAAGGGTCTTCAGATCCTTCTCTATTTTCTTTTCCGCTGTCTCAGCCACTAAAAAATACCCCGAAACTTCTGTGGCCGAGCAATCGGGCTAAACCCCTTAACCACACCACCTGTGTTGTAACCCTTACCCGGCAAAGGCGTACCCGGAGCCTGCGCCCCGTCGAGATCAAACTCAAGCTCAATAATCTCGTCAATCATATCCTTGTCGTAACCCGACCGGCTCAACTGCCGGCGGCGTAACTCTCTAGCCTTGGGTGTCTTAAACTTGGACATCAGTAATACTCTCGCTTCTTGGACGGCAGCCAGTCTTCTAGCTCTTCGCCCTGTAAACTGATAAAACCACCTTGGCGAAACCGCATCAAGGCCATTGTCATGCTATCACAGAAGTCATCATGATCGCCATTTGGAAACGAAGCTACTTCCTCGATTACCTCATCCGCGAACTTCTGCGCGGCAGGATACCATACTTTTCCTGATTCGAATATGGGCGAAGCCATATGCATCCTTGTCATCTTATCAAGACCACCCCCGCCCTTCTTGCGGCCCGGAGCAAAGGTAATTACAGGCAGATTCAGTAACCGCATCTCGTCAGCCAATGGTGTACCAGTCGCCTTGGCCTCGATTAACATCATGTCAGGTTCCCAGTATTCGTTTTCTTCCTGTGCAATCTGCTTCAACTCAGGAAAGTTCCAACGGCCACGTTTCGCGTCTAATAGAATCAAATGCTGATCACCGTTGCCATGCGGCTCAAATACACCCCACGTCGTAATAGCAGAAAAGTCAGCCGACTCCTTCTTACTGTACGCCGTGTCATACGACTGAATCACATAATCTAAATTCGGAATGTCCTCTTCTTCCCACTCGTTCCACCACTCCCTCTTAATAACAGCGGTTTCCTCGGACACGGGGTTTTGCTGCCACTGTGCATTCCATTTGCCCACGGACAGTGCAGCTTTGACTTTTAGTAACTCGTCCTTTTTCCAGAATTCAGGCCAGAGCGGTTCCCCCGATGGCATGATGGCCGGAAACTCAACCACCTCCCACTGGTCCGACATCGTGTCGTTACCCTGCGCTTGCAGTAACCTGCCCGTAAGATCCTTCTTGGACCACCGTGTCTGGACAATGATAATCGATCCACCCGGCTGCAAACGCTGTCGAGGGCCAGATGTGTACCATTCATATGTGTGGTCATACGCTGTCGAGGACAGAGCATCCTGCTCCGAATGCGGGTCATCAATGATAAGAAGGTCAGCACCACGACCAGTCATTGCAGCACCCACCCCGGCTGCAAAATATTCCCCGCCTGCGCTGGTCTCCCATCGACCTGCTGCTTGGCTGTCCGGTTTCAGGTCAGTGTCTGGAAAAATCTCGTGGTATATCGGATCCGCAATAAGATCCCTGACCTTACGTCCGAATCTTACAGCAAGTTCCGTGTTCATTGTAGCCTGAATGATTTTTAACTTTGCATTTCTGCCAAGGAACCAGGACGGCATAAGATAAGAAGCAAACTCGGACTTCGAGTGACGAGGCGGCATGTTGACTATCAAACGCTTCAAGTCACCCGATGCTATGCGCTCGAGCTTTTCTGCAATGATTTTGTGATGCCGGCCAACAATGAACCCATCATACACATGATCGACATACGCCATGAAGCTGGTCTGTGCAGCTTCGCGGGTTTCAAGTTTCTTTAACTGCTCTTCTAGCAGCAACAGTTCACGCAGATCGTGATCGGGAATCGTGTGGAGAGCACCGGACATGCCCGAACGATAATATCTTCCAATGAATTTATCAACCCAACACGACACGACACGACAGCGCCTAGACCCCCGAAATCTAGGGGGTGGGGGGTCCGAGCCATGCCGGCGGAACCAGTAACCCGACCCAGTAACCCCCGAACCCGCGCTCAAAATGAGTTATCTTTTTTTATTTTATCCCATTTTAGTGCTGGACATTCCCATCGGGGGCGGGATACCTTTCAGGTATCGAAACAGCCAACGACACGGAGGTCACAATGGCAACACAATTTCAGCAGCAGGTCACCGACCTGATCACCACCAACCGCAAGGCCGACAAGGTCAAGCGTTGGCAAGAGCTTGCAACCGCCGCCGCACTGATCAAGGCAGAGATCGACGCCCTGAAGACCGGCATCCTCGAAGACAATGACCAGCGGTTCATGATCGTCGAAGACACCGTCCGCGAGTCAGCCCCATCCAAGGCCGACTACATCAAGCTTCACGGTGAAGCGGCCTTCGAGACCAACAAGAAGGTCACCAACGTCAAGCGCCATGTCAAAGGCATCCGATAACCAACCGGGGGGCTTCGGCCCCCCACCCAGCCAACGGAGGGAAACAATGGCTATCACTCGCATTCACGTTAACCAGCACGTGATCCGCGCCAACGGTAAGACAGGAGACCGGAACCCGGTCTTCACGGTCAAGAGCAGGGGCAAGAACAACTACGCCCAGACTGTCGAGATATACGACGAAGAGGGTGTCGTCTGCGCCCGTCTGGTTTACAGCCCAGACAAGCCTCTGTCCTGCGGCGCCAAGGTCTGGATCGAGACCAACAACATGGTCCGGCTTTACGACTAGCCCCGGGGGGCTTCGGCCCCCCACCGTCCGGCAGTGTGTGCTGCCGCTGATGAGGCCAAAAGGCCGAAACGGTAACCTGACATAACGGAGGTACGATATGTCACTCACACGTACAACACTCGAGCTTGTGATCGAGAACAACAGAGTCGTCGGCATGCAGATCAAAGAGCCGGCCCCCCAGACAATCATCATCGATGATGAGCCGGAGACGGTGACGTTCCGGATGGGCGTTAAGACCAGACAGCGGGCCATCGAGCTTCTGTCCAACGCCCGCGAGGGGTTCACCATCGAGCAGCTAGGCGGGTTCCTTGGGCTGACCGAGAGCAGTGTCCACACGCTGCTGACCGACCTGCGGAATGGCGGGACGGAGATCGAGGTCCAGCCATCACCATACGGTGGTCGTCGTCGGGCCTATCGGATCGCTTAACCACTGCGCGGGGGCTTCGGCCCCCGCCAACCGACGGAGGAGAAGAATGAGCATGACACAGGAGGAAATGGTAGACGAGTGGCTGGCACCACTCGTTGATTGTCGGGCCGCTGCCAAGCGCGCCAAGTTTAGGATCGAGTTTATGGCGATGATGCTAATCGCAGGTCGAAATGACGAAGCAGCGGAGGCGTACGAAGAGGCGCTGCGCGAGTTGGTGCAGATCATAGCAGAGTAACAACAGAACCCCGGGCTTCGGTCCGGGGTTTTCCCAAAAACCCTGCGGGTTTTTGGGTCTTCGGGCGCAGGTCGCAGGCCCACATATATATGGCGCGGGTCGCAGGTCGCAGGTCTATTATTTATTGGATTAGTTGGGATATTCTGGTATTATTTAGGTGAGCAATATCGCTCTATAACGGAGGTTAATTAAATGAAGTATGCAGATGAAATCCAGAAAGCGAATGGGCTGATCAGTCAGGCTCTTCACATGCTTGAGGAAGTGACGTGCGCCATGATGGACGACGGCTTTGCCGATCAGCAAAAGCTGGATACCATCGAGCACCACATCGGTGAGCTTGAGCATGTCGAGGGTGAGCTTGAAAGCATAGCGCCCACCAACTAGACCCTCCGTGCCCGGGCAGGCTGGATACCTGCCCGGGGAACGCGGATCAAACGGAGACAGAAAACAATGAAGAAAGAAAATAAAATACTGGCTTTGCAGCAGACCATTAACGGTCTTAAAGCCTGCGTCACATGCTTGGAAAGCCAGATTGAAAACCCTGATGACAAAGCGGTTATCTATTTTCTAGAACGGACAATACGCGAGTGCGTGCCTCTCAAGCACGCGATCGAGGCCGAGCTTGAAAGGGAGGCATCCGAATGAGATTCAACGAATGGTACAACACGTGCGATCAGATCGTGTCACGCAAGCTCGGTGTAGGCGTCGAGGATTTACCAGATGCTGCCTGGCGCGATTACTACGAAGATGGTCTGACACCACATGAGGCTATCGAGTGCGCTAAAGAAGATGCATGGGATGACTACCTAGTGCCTGGCATCCTGTAACCGGTCCCTCCGGAGACTAGGGCCACCATTCGGTGGCCCTAGTTTTTTGCGGTCCACATACATATGGCGCGGGCCGCAGGACGCAGGACGCAGGATTATTTTATTTGATTAGATGGGATTATCTGATAATATATCAGGACATGGAAAAACGCGGAGGGTAAACCATGCTTTCAAACGTCTCAAAAATGCCGGGTAAGTCTATTTCCCGCTCGGCTTTCAAATGTAAAACGGGCAGCAAACTCGCCAAGGTGCCCGGTTCGGTCTGCCATGATTGCTATGCCCGCAAGGGCATGTACCGCATGCCGAATGTCATTAACAAAATGGAAGAACGCGAGGATTTTTTTCACGCTATCGATTTTGTCCCGCGCATGGTCGCGCTGCTGAACCGGACGCGGTCCGAATTTTTCCGCTGGTTTGACAGTGGGGACGTTGAAGAT
>Ga0187219_1000366_pt1 | contig 21596 bp, 7 predicted proteins | sample 13SPOviralmetaG_FD_130162 | JGI IMG/M metagenome (GOLD analysis project Ga0187219, IMG submission 130162) | Marine viral communities from the oligotrophic San Pedro Time Series (SPOT) site, San Pedro Channel, CA, USA - 13 SPOT_SRF_2010-07-21... | ecosystem: Environmental > Aquatic > Marine >... | reverse complement strand
CATTTCCAGATAGTCCTTTATAATAGTTCCAGGTTCCATCAGAATATAAATGATTTCTACCACCAGTTCCTATAGACATATAGATACCATTACCGGTTCCACTACTTTCGACGTGGATCGGTTTAAGAGGATCGGTTATTCCTATGCCCAAATAACCTTCATCGGTAAGTCGCATTCGTTCAACACCATCGTCAGCATTGTTATGGAATCTCCATACCATACGGCCAATACCATTACCCTCTCTTAAAGCTCCATATGACCAACCATAATTATCAGACGTACTTGTAGCAAATGTCATGCCAACAAATCCAGTAGTATCAACTGTATTTTCTGCAGTTAGCCTTAAATGCGGGGAAGTAAATGCAGAAGTTGATCCATTAGTCATATTTTGAGAAATATCTAACAGTGCCAGAGGATCTGCTCTACCAATACCAACTTTCTGAGAAGTATCAATCGACATTGCTAGGCCGGCGTTAGTATAGAATTGTAATTTTTCATTTCCGCCAGTAGAACCACTAGCGCCAGCTTCAATTCGTAAATTTCTTTCAGTTGTATAAAGTCTTACATGAGCACTACCAGCGTCTTGAACAAATCCAGCCACATTACCAGTTTGCCCAGTATGTTTAATATAAAGGCCTCGAGTATTACCGTTTTGTAAGCCTTCAATTAAAATATTACCATCGTTAACTTGAAATTTTTCAGATGGAGTACCACTAATGTTAACACCAACCTTTCCACTAGTACCATCTACTCTAAATATAGCTCCACCTAAATTTCCGTTACCGATGTTTAAATCAGCGTATGATGCCCTAGAGTTCTTTGATGCCCAGTTTAACCATAAGTCTTTACCGCCATTCGCATTTATCCACGTATTACCATTGTCTGCTTGAACTAGCGTACCAGAAGTATTTGCTACATCGTTATATAGTTCAACGTAGCGATCGCCTAAGCTATAGTATGAAGCATCTAACGCAAAACTGGCTGGAAATACCTGTGCTGAAGCTCTTAGGTCTTCCGCTTTAAAATTTCTCCAATATACTGTATTATCAAATGACATCAGTCCTACAGTACCACTAGTAAATGAAGCATCTCCATGATCACCATCTATATAAGTGGTTCCATCTATTGTAACTATAACCCTATCGTCAATAATCGTTACTTCTAAAGTATGCCAATTTCCATCGTCATGATTTATACCAGTAGATGCTCCAGCACTAGCTGAACTGGGTAATTTATACGATTGAGAACCGGCATTTCTTTCTTGAACTCTAACATCATCCATAGTACTGCCTCGCACAATAACTTGATACGAATTATCATGAGGGTCAGCTTGTCCATGAAAGAATATTCCAAAATGGCTACTATTAGTTGTCTTAAATTCAGCGCTAATCTTAGAATCAGTATAAGTTTTATTTCCGTATTGTGCTTGTAAATAATTACTACCAGTTTTTGTTAATTGAACGATATTATCTTGAAAATATGCTGTTAAAGAATTATTTACAGACCACCCGCCATGAGCTTTTGCCTGCACTGAACCATCAGCAACTAGACTATTAGTTAATTCAAGATTTCCGGAGGCGCCATTAAATTTTCCATATGTTAATCTTGGACTATATGCAGTAGAACCACCAGAATATTCTTGAACCGTAAAGTCCTGATTCGAATCAGTGTTTGTCTGTGATCCACCACCAAAATAAATGTGTCCAGCAGGAGCTTCACCAGAAGTATCATTTGAATCTGCAACAACAAATACATCTCCATCGGAGCTTAATGTAATAGGAGCTCCTGAATGAATAATATTTGGCGTATTATTTGGGCCCATATAAATGTTGCCCTCAACATGTAACTTCTGTTGAGGAGAAGATGTACCGAGACCAACATTTCCGGTAGATGCGATGTAAAGCTTAGCTTGAGCAGCAGTAGCAGCTGACCCAAAACCCAATCTAATACTACTATTACCAGCAACTACGTGTCCAGCAGAACCTCTTCCAGAATACAAGAGAGCTTCATAATCATTAATTGTTCCTACGTAGTTTGAACCTGTAGCCCCAGCAGTATCAAAATATAATCTTCCGGAAGTACCTCTAATTCTAGCATCTCCATTAACATCTAATTTTTGAGCAGGACTCTGAGTTCCAATGCCAACTTTACCATCAGAAGCACGAATTCTAATTCCGATTTCCGATGTTGTGTCGATCGCAGGCGTAGTAAAAACAGGACCTATGTGTATATCTCTATTGTGATTTCCTATAACTAGGCCAGTAGAAGTCATACCACCCATTTGCGATTCTGTGATAGCAAGTATCGGTTTAGCATTAGTGTCGTTATATCTTCTAGAATATACTATTAATTCATTTGCTGCCGTATGTTGCGGATGAAATAATTGATCGGGAAGTTCTCCAATACCTACATGATTATAAAACCTAGCATCTTGATTATGGTCTAATACAAGAGCTGTCTTTATAGTACCACTATAGGTTTTAAATTCCATCTCTGAATCTGTAGTAACACCTGCGTCACTAGCCTGTGTTACTTTAATCATTCCCGTTGGGGAATAATTGCCAGCATTATGGAAATTTATTTGCGTTCCATTTCCAAGTGCGGCTGTAGCTGAATTTACAAGTGATAAAGCTTCAACGACTCCTCCAGAAGAACTTCCAGAAAATTCAGCAATTCCACTTGCAGCATTCGATGTTCCTACGCCACCATTATACACTTCTAATTTATCTGCAACTTTTACTGCGCCAACTGTAGACGATATTGTTAAATCAGCCCCGTCATGCATGATTTGACCATATGCAGTGGCACCATCTCTATAAAATCTTATTCTTCCTCTTCCTGAATCGTTATCAAGAATTAATGTATCTGCATCATCAGCATCTTTTAATTTAATCCATTCTACAGTATCAAGTGTGTGGTGTAAAAAGTCAAATGCTCCACTCGAATTTATCGACAATCGCCTAGCGCCATTTCCAGTAGTGAATGAAAGTGTTCCGCCACCATGATTACCGATATAAAATTCATCTCCGCCAACTTTGACAAGCTCATTACCATCGATACCAACACCTGTAGTAGTTGAACCTGCTAAAAATGCAGCATTACCTAAATTAGCAGTTGCATTTCCAACATGGCCTATAGTACTTCTAGTTGAAACAATTTGATTGCCATTCATAGTAATATTACCAGACATAGTTCCACCAGTTAATGGTAAAAAGCTGTCAAGAATATTAGCGTTATCATCTAAAGCTGCGGCTAATTCATTTAATGTGTTTAAAGCAGTTGGCGCGCCATCAATTAAATTACCAATAGCAGTAGTTACATACGCGGTAGTGGCAACTTTAGTTGTATTGTCAGTTGAAGCATGTGTTGTACCTGTAACTGCAGTTGCCAACGAACCAGAAAATTGACCAGCATCACTAATTCGCATAGTACCATCGCCAGCGCCAGTTCTTAGACCAAATACTGCGTTAACACCAGCATCATCTATTATTCTCATATGGAGTTTATTTGTGTCTTCTGGCTCATAAAAGTCTAATGACTCTGGAGTGGCTTTGATCGCCATATCAACACCGGCATCGCTATCGCCATTAAAGAATAAAGTAGGCGTTGCATTTCCTTTAATAGTTACATTACCAGAAAAAGAAGCGTTTTGGTCAGCATCGATATTAACAGCTTCAGTTTGACCGCCTGAATTAATAAGAACGTGGCCATCAACTCTTCCGTAAACTTGCCCTTTGACAGCTCCTGTAGAATTAACAAAATCAAGACCACCAATATTTCCTGAAGTCCTATCTGATTTTATTTGTAGATTAGTAAATGTATTGCCTTCGTTTATTAACATTAGACCATTTAGAGTAAGTCCGGCAAATGTTGGAGAATCCGTAGTCCTAACATTCTGATTCATTAAGTGAACTTCAGTAGCACCTTGGCCTGTATTTACTGTAGACGCTGTAAGTTGTCCGGTAATAGTCAAAGCGCCCTGACCTGTAACTTTAAATACTTCTGTTCCACCTACGCCAGTTGTATTATTTACATTAGTCCTAGCAGAAATAATAGGCGTATTATCAGCATTAGAATTCGCGCTAACTACTAATGCTGGAAATCCTGGGGCAGAAGAAGATTGATGAAATACACCAGCCGCAGCATTTGCAGTACCAGAATCAGTAACAGCAATAAGAGGATCTTCTCCAGAATGACCTTTAATATAAGTTGTTCCAGCAAATAGACTTGAAAGTAAAGTATCATCAGTAGTATTTACAAGAAGTCTGCCAGATGCATTGATACGTGCTGCTTCAGTATCATTACTAACACTAAAGGTTAAAAATCCACCCGTCGTATTTCCGCCTCTATGAAAATTAATAAATGCATTTTGAGTGTTTATATAACTTATGCCAATTTTAAAAAACTCGTTATAGACTGAAGTACCATCTCCAGTTCCTGCAGTTAATCTAAAATTAGTATCTCCCGGAGAAGCTTGCCTTGCTAATACTGCCATAACCTTATCAGTAGATGCTGCAGTACCTAAGTCAAGCCTAGCCTGAGGCGAAGAATTTGTAAAACCAATATTACCAGATTGACCTACTATTCTTAATCTTTCTACGGCAGCGCCTGCGCTTGCATCATCGACAATAAATACTAAATCACCGTCATTTTGCGTTGCAGATTTTCTTAAAAAGGCAATCTTCGCGTCTGCTGTATCAGCTCTGAAAAATAATGAAGCGTGAGAATTGTTTGTAGCACTGTCGTTTTCTACTCTAATTTGAGCAAAATCCGCAGTAGTTCCAGTAGTTAATAAAGAACCACTATTGTTGTTGTTATCTAATACGTGTATATTGCTTTCAGGTGACGTTGTTCCAAGACCAATTCTTCCACCTTCTTGGCCGACGCTATTAGTAATTGCTAAGTAAGTATCGGTGCCTTTATTAATGTGCAAATCATAGTTTGATGCACTATTATTAGCGATAATATCCCATCTATATGTTGATCCTAGGGAAGCAGAATTTGGGTTTAATCTTATATATGAGTCAACATTAGAAGTTTGCTCTAATTTTAGATTGCCGATAACATGAAGTTTTTCATCAGACGAGCTTCCGCCAATGCTTAAATCGCCTCCAAATTGAGCTAATCTTATATCACCATCAGCATCAATTTCGATTGATGGTATTCCAGAAATATCATTTACGGAAAAAATAGGATTTGACGTCAAATCATTTACAATTGAAAACAACTGTCCAGAACTTCCTTCAAAGCTTAGAGTAGTTTTTGAGCCGTCAAATAAAGGTTGAACACTAATAGCGTCACTTCCATTTGCATCAGCACCAACATATCCAATCTTTGAAGAAGCAGCTGTCGACCCTATATTAGGAGTTATTAAAATATCTTTATCTGAATTTGCCATAATTTCTCGTATTTTCCTATAGTAATATTACTAATTACTATTTATAATAGTTTATGTATTAAATCTTCCCTTTTGTGAATGATAATTTTGTTGTACTTCGACATTAGATAGTACATCTTTATACATTCTAAATAGTCCAATCTGTCCTACCATTGCCCATGAGCTATCCCAATTTCCAATCCAAAATCTTTCAGGACTAGTTCCACTGTCGTATCCTGGATGCGAAGTACTATTCGTATGTTCAAGATTTCCATTTACATACCATTTTTGATTATTAGTAGTAGTTGTTTGATCGTGCGTGACAACTACATGATACCAAGTGTCCATACTAATGTTGTGTTGAAAGCCACCCGAACCTTGCATATAATTGCTTCCAGTATGATTACCTGAAAGATGCAAATGATATTGCCAATGATAATTCCATATTCCATCATAATTAGTAGTACCCGAAGTCCATGTTCCAAACCCTTCTCTCTGAAACCATACCTCTATTGAAAATCCATCATACAACGGTGGAGCAAACGATCGTGATCCAACTTCAACAAACGTGTATCTAGGATCACTTGTTTGTCCAAATGTTAATACGCCTCCATTATTAGAAGCATATGTTGGTGTTCTATTTGTTGTACCAACTAAACTTCCATTCGCCAGTTTTCCACTAATGTCTGTCCAAGTAGTTCCACTGCCTGGGTATGATTTTGCATTACCGGCGTCTAAACATAAAAGTAAATTATTTTCGACATTGTTTGGTCCAGCACTTATACTCATAATTCTGCTTCGGCCTCTTCCAACGTTAAATGTATACTAATAGATTGATTATCTTCATAAATAATCCATCGTGTAACATTATCAACATCAGTATGTTCTTTTATTACTCTCATAATCCAAACCTTCCTTTTTGTGCTGCAAAGTTTTGTAAAACTTCTGAGTCTGATAATTGTTTCGTATGTATCATCACTGGCCCAACCGAACCTTCAAAGGTTCTATCAGAGGCATCATAATCTGACGAATATCCTATTCTTATTACACTCATTCCAGTAGTGCCAGAAAAGTTATTATTTGTATTAGTAGCTACTAAAACTCCATTTAAATAAGCTTTAAATGTTGTTCCTGACCGAGTAAAAGCACAATGATACCATTGGTTACTATTGATAGTAGTAGTGTAATTTACTAAATCAGTACTGCTTCCACCTGGAGTTCTAAATCGACTTCTGATACGCCCATTTCCTAAATCAAATCTAAAATGTCCATTTCCCGCAGCAATTAAATCAATTACTGTAGGCCATTGAAAATCAGCAGCATTAGCAAAAAAAGATACTGACCATGGAGTGGATGTCCAATCAAATGTATAACTTCGGTTTAAATAATCATTAGCTCCATCTAATACAAATACCCCATTAGATACTACACCGCCATTAATTAAATCGGAATTTAATCCATATGTTGATAGGTCATTAACTGTAGTGCCAGAACCCGAATAACATTTTGGATTTGCGGGATCTAAATAGTATCGCAAATCACTAGTGACTATATTTGGTCCATGTCCTAAACTCATAATCCAAACCTTGATTTATTGCATAAGAAATTAGTGTAAGCTTCTTCGCTAGTTAATACTCTATTATAAATTCGTATTGGTCCCATTTTTCCTGACCATTGACTCGAAGTCGTGTATCGAGTTCCTATTCTAAAATTTTTCCCTAGATCTTCGTCAACGCTATTACTATTTAAAAGTGTTCTTTCTGTGCCGTTTAAATAAAGCTTAGATCCACCAGAATAACTAGTAACTACCATATGTATCCACTGGTTTAAAAAATCAGTATTACTAGCATTATAACTAGTATCAAAATTGTATGTTAATGCTTCTGTGTAATTTATATTATCACTTGTATAATTAGTTAAAAACCACTGGCCACCATTATTTCTACCATCTGTAAAATACTGACCAGCAGCCGAAGATTTATAAAACCACATTTCAAGAGTAATTGCCGAATGAGATCCTAAATCTTCTTCGACATTCATTCCTCTTCCACCAGCAAAGTCAAAAACCCCTTGGTTAGAGCTATTATACGCAGGGAAATTAGCAGACGCTGACGTATGAGCTCCACCACTTGGAGTTCCACTTGCCCCCGTAACTAAACCTCCAGTAACCATGTTATTACATGTACTATCGCCATCACTCATACACTTAGCATTGGCAGCATCAATAGCAAATATTAAACCATCAGTTGTTATCCTAGGATTATACGCTATCGCCATATTCAACCTCAAATCTATCAACGTCTTTACGTTCTGCCATAATATAGTAGAAATATTCTGTATCATTCGATACTACAACGCTGTTATCAGATATATCTTTTACATATAGTTCTGATGATTTACCTATGGCTGTAAGTTGAACTGTGATTGTATCTTCGTATACTAAACCTGTCCAATATTCTGGAAGTTTAATTGTTGAATCATTTGTTCTTCCTCTTACATATACCGAATGTTCTGGTCCTTCAAGAACACCATGATGTAATCTCATACCTTCTTTTGTTGGATGCTCAATATCAAAAGATTTTGTAGTAGCAGCAAAAGAGCCATTTACTTCTAATTTATAGTCTGGAGTTGTTGTTCCAATACCAAAGTTTCCACCGTTATCTATATAGTTAATGGCATTTGATTCTCCATATAACTTATGCGTTATTGCTCCGGTACTACTGTATAATATAAAGTTGCCATCACCGCTACTATCAGCACCTAGTCTAAACGCATAATTAGCTCCATCATGAGATGCAATATATTTGCCATCTCCTTTGATTGTTAATATGTCGACAGGATTGATTGTTCCAATTCCAACATTGCCATCAGCTGTAATTCGCATATGTTCGAATTGACCACTAGTCGCTCCAGCTGTGCCATCTGATGTAGTCCAAAAAGATAAGTATCCACCCCATGAACCACCATTTTGAGCGTCAGTACCACCACCTATACCTCCAGTTTGGTAGTATAAATTGTTTGTATGATTCGAGTATGCGCCAAAGCATAAGAATCCTGCTTGGCCATTTGTATTTGTATTGAGAAGATATAAACTTCCATTTCTACCAATTCCATTTGCGCCATGACTAAAGCTAGAAACGATATTCTGTCTAGCCCCGAAGCTAGGAGAAGTAACCGCAGAAGGATCTCCTATCATAGTACTTCCAGCTACTTGCAGTTTATAACCCGCGTTATCTGTTCCAATACCCACATTACCTGACGTGTTTATTGAAAGCCTATTGGCCGGAGTTCCTGATAGGTCTCTAATTATAAAATGACCACTACTGCTTACATACTGTCTAAAGCTTCTAACTCCAGTCCTTGTTAATCTAAGAGCCGAATCATTAGTAGATTCAATGTGAAGTTTATGATCTGGGACTGAAGTACCAATACCAACATTACCTGCAGTGAAGAATACTTCTGAACCTGATCTACTCATTCCTATACGTTTTGAAAATGCTAAATTAGGCTGAACATTATCATTCATTCCAATATAACCAATGTTAGCAACTCCGTCATACTCAATCGTCATTCCATTTACATCGTTTTCACCTAAATATAACCTAGCATCTTTTTCTGTATTATAGTTACCACCGATAATTCTTACAAGCGCATCATCCGCGTTATTATTTGCAACAAACCTTGCAAGACTTGGTCCATAGCCTTTAACATCTAACCTATAGCTTGGATCTGTTGTTCCAACGCCAACATTACCGTCACTCTTAATATACATTCTACTTTGGCCAAGCTTTATATTCATTTCAGCTGATGTCGCATAGTTATATGCAGCAAACTTTGCAGTAGTACTATTTTCTGGACCTATATATGTAGATGCTCCATTTAATTCAGTTGTTATCCAAGGGGTTCCAGAATTTGCTTGAACTCTTAATACTGTACCAGTTGGGCCAGTACCTTGATACGTAGATGATGTCGATTGACCTTGAATTTCTAATTTTGCTGATGGCGCAGTATTACCAATACCAATATTTCCTGCTTTTGTTAAAGTCAATATATCGGTTAAACCTGAGACAGAATCTCCACCAGCATGTGCATGGAAATTATTTCCAGTCGCAGTAAAGCTTCTAATTTTTAAACTATCATCGGCTGGCTCATTTAATATACTAAATCCTTCGTTACCATTTCTAAGTAGTAAACTAGATGCATGGTTGCCAGCATCACTACCAACAATATCAATTGCAGATTCTTCACCATGTACTCGTATACCATCACCACTAGCATACAAATAATTATGTACTGTCGGACCAGTGCCTTCGCCTTTAACATCTAATCTTGCAACAGGCGAAGTTATTCCAACCCCAAGATTTCCAGCGAATGAACTATTTCCAGTAAATGCCGGTCCAGCTATAGGAGCATAATAAGATCCATGCTGACCGTCCAGTAAATCTGCATGCAATCCACTGCTTGCGCCATCGTTGCCAGAATGCCATACTGTATATCCATCGGCGTATTGATCAACGCCGGTATCTGCTGTTCCATTTGGTTTATACCTTAGTATATCGTTTACCGAACCTAAGAAACCATCCGTACCAAATCCATAACCTTTATTATCAGTTCCAGAAGATTCTTCGTTTAAACGCATATGCTCGTGATAAATATGAATGGTATAAGTTGATGTGTGGTCAATTCTAATCGTAGGTTTATTTGTCGTTGCATCAATAATAAATTCTGGGTGGTTACTGTTAGTACCACTTTGACCTGTTACATTGTATCTCCAAGTTCCGTTTTCATTCCAAAATACTGCGCCTGCAAAATTGTCTGTTCCCGTTCCTGAAATATGAGCAGTAAATCTATAGTTACCACCTGTAGATAATGAATTGCCATCTCTATCTAAAATTTCTTGTGGCGAAGTATTAGTTACCGAATATGCTCTTTTCCAGGCGTAATACGCATCATCAACAGAAAATCCCTTTTGATTCATCGTGAGCTTGCCATAAGTAATTACATCTTGGCCATTAATTGCTAATGCCTCATCCGATGATGAACTACCTAATACCAAAGTACCGCTACTTCCCCATAAGTCTGGTGTAGTAGTTCCTGAACTACTTCTTGACAATCCTAATGCGTATAACGATGAACCATTTGATGCAGTACCTACAATCCTTGGCACTACTATATCATGCGAAAAAGTAAAATGGTCACTACTTGCATTCCACAAAATAGTTGCATCTGTTGAACTATTGACAGCATCTTGAATTGTAATACCTGCACCATCTGCAGTCGATGATGTGTCGCCAGAGCCTCTATTAATAACTATATTTTTATCTTCAACTTCAAGTGTTGCAACATTAAGTGTAGTAGACGAGCCATTAACTACAAGATTACCCTCAACAGTTAAATTATATCCTACAGTCACATTATCATTAAGATTAACATCACCACTACCAGACTTTAATGTTAACGTGTGATTAGTTCCTGTTTCTATAAGACCTGAAGTATGCAATCTAATACAATCTGCATCATCTGTACCATGAATAGAAACATAATCATTTGTAGCATTATCATCAGATGGAACTAAGTGAAGAATACCTTCATTTGTTTCACTATTAGATGTTTCATGCATAATATATCCAGGATCATTCGAAGATGCTCCTGCAAGAAAATAAATATATGATTTTTGTGTAGTAACATCCGCAAGAGTATCCGCTATTTGAGCGGTACTTTGTTCTGTATATAGTCTAATTTTATTTGATGATGTGCCATTCCAAACTTGTAATTGTCCGTGTAAATCAACATTATCGTTTAATAATAAATCGCCTTGGTCGTTACTAATACCACCTCTTGCTTTAATTGAGCCATCAAAGAAAGCTCCGGAACTAGAAGACACATAAAGATAATTGTCATTAATTAAAACACGACCGTCGTTTACTACTCGGAAAATATCTTGGCCAGTTGAGTCTTCAATCTGAAGTGCATCAGCTGAACTATTACTAGTTGAACCTTTAACATAAAGTCTTACTGTACTACTAGTTGTTGTTCCAAGTGCTAAATTACCAGCATTTGATAATCGCATTCGGGTTGGATAACTAGAACTCGAGTTATCCCATGCATTCCAAGCTATTTCAGCACCGTCATATAACACTTGATAATAGCCAGTAGATCCACCAGAAACCTGTGATTTAAATCTATAACCTGCAGGATCAGTCGAAGTAGAAGGATCAAATGAAAGCATCACTCCGCTATTTAATCCTGCATTATCTTGATTGTGAGATAAACATAATCCAAAATCTGGCGAAGTTTTATTTACTCCAAACCCTGTTTCTGTAAACGTGTATTTGTGCGCTGAGTTGTGATATAATCTTAGAGCACTTCTAACTTTAATCGCTAAATCATTACCATTATTTGTATCAGCTGTGATTTGACTTGTATTAGCGCCATCTGTTGTTCTTGAAATATATAAACCATTGTCTAATAATTGTACTGTTCTATTTGATGTGCCAGCACTTAGTACTAACGCACCAGTATTACTAAAGCTTAAATCGCCTCCACCAGTTGTAGTAAATTTATGACCATTGCCAGACTTACCTTTAAAATAGTTCCAGCTTCCGTCAGAACCAATTGTCAATCTTTGTGTGTTTCCGGTTAAATTAACATTTATAATTTCTGTTCCACCGGTTACAGTTAAAAGATTTGTAGGAGCACTTGTGCCAATGCCAACATAACCACGATAATCAACCCTCATTCTTTCGGCCATACCACTAGGAGTAGTGGATGTTGAGCCATCCGTTGTTGAATTATTTGTATATACTACAAAAGCTCCCTTGCCTTCTTTTACTTGGGTGTCTGAATCTGAGTTAGGTCCTACTTGAGCACCTATTCTTACTTGTGGATATTCATTAGGGTTTCCATCTCTAAATCTAAAATCGATAAATGATTTATTCTCGCCCACATCTCCAGTATCGTCACGCTGTTCTAAAGTAATAAATGTTCTATCGTTTGATAACGAGGCCTCTACAAGATGAAGCCTGTGCTCTGGAGTTTGAGTTCCAACACCTAAATATCCATTTGTTGTCAGTATCATTTTAGCTGTACTATTTGTTCCAAACTGTAATGGAACACCTCCAGAATGACCATCACCAGACATTATATAAGCTGAATTGTCTAAAAGACCTGTATGATTTGGAGACGCTGCACTACCGTTCCCTCCAACATGTAACATATTGTGAGATCCATCTTGAGTAAATGAAATTTCAGCATCATCATTTTCTGTTCCAGCATTATCTGTATCAGCATTTAGATTAAAACGAACTGAACCTGTAGCTTGCATACTAAATGTATTACCTCTAAATTCAGCTCCTGTTGTTGTAAGCGTGAGAGGTTCTAACGTACCAACCTGAAAAAATATTTTACCAGAAGTGTTGGTATTCTTCATAGCAAATTGTTTATCTTTTGGGTTACCATCTCCGTATGCAATAATATATGCTTGATCGGTTAAAGTGTTAGTATCAAATTTAACATTAGTATAATTAGTTTGCGTAGAGCCACCAAATTTAACAATTTCTGCAGCCGCATTTGTATTACTAAATAATGTACGTCCACCTAGTGATGCATCGATTTGTTGCGCAGCTAGGTTGGTACTACCCGCATTGACACGAAGAAAAATATCCCTATCTTGTACGTTATTAGCAATGTAAAAATCTGTACCGGTATCTTTTTCTAAATACGTAGTAGCAGAACCATTAAGATTAACGATGGTATTTGTGCCTGTTCCATTGCTTACTGTAATTGCGCCATCGAAAGAAGAACTTCCGTCAATGTCTAGTGAATCCCCTTGAATCTCTCCTTGAACATTTACGCCCCATGATTCTGTGGTTAGTTTTTCATCGCCATAATGATACATTTTAGCTTGTCCAGAAGAACCATCAGCCATAAAATAATTTGCAACGCCACCACTTCCATTGTCAGATTGAATAATAACATCATTATCGTCAACTTGCTGACGAATAAGTAATGCGCCTGTAAAATTATCAACAGTACCAATTGTGCCATTATGTTTTATTCTTAAATCATCATTAGTGCCAAATAAAGCCTGCTTATCATCAAGGTGTTTTGTATCTCTTGAAAATATGGTTTTTGTGATACCACCATCAATGCGCATATATTCAGTTAGGCCACCAGTAGAATCGTCACTATAAAACTTAATATCGCCGTCATCAAAATTATTTCTAATAACTAAATCACCTTGAAAATTATTAATAGTACTGTCTGTGCCATCATGAACTATTCTTAAATCAGTATTTCCACCAAAAGTAGCTTCTACATTATCTAAGAAAAGAGCTTTTTTGCTAAATTTAACTGTAGTGGTACCACCATCAATAGTTAAATAAGTTGCAGTTCCACCAGAACCATTATCGCTTCCAAAGATAATATCACCATCGTCATGATAGTTTATCATCTTCATGTCGCCGTTAAATCCTTGAATTACGAATTGCGCACCCGTATGCGTAATCTCAGCATCATTACTGTTGCCGTAATAAGATCTTATAGCATCATTATGTCTAGTGTGCTTAGAAAAATTAGTTAATGCTAAACCGCCATCTAATCTAAAATATTCTTCATATCCACCACTACCATTATCGCTTCTAAAAATAATATTTTTATCATCTGCTTTATTGGTAATATAGAGATCGCCTGTATTATTTTCAATTGCACTATCTGTGGCATTATGATAAATTTGTAAGTCATTACCCGAACCAAATTGAGCTTTTACATTATCGTTAAATGTTAAATTAGAATTAACAGTAGATAGTACTAATTCTCCAGATGAATTGACTATTAATTGTCCGCCTACTTCGAGGCCGTTCTTTACTATAAAATTGTGATCTGTTGCCATGTGTTCTCCGTTTCACTGTCCACGGTTAAATTATAATACTATTTATAAAGATTAAAAGGTTAAACAGTAACTGAATGACAAACCACTTTAAACTCCATAGCATCTGTAGATGCGGGTGTTGCAAGTAGCCTCATATTAGTAGAAAGTATATCAGCATCGAATACCGCTTCTTCTGAAGAACCTGTATGAATTTCACCAAATTCAGTCATATACGCAGTAGTTCCATCATGTATTACTAATATTTCAGTTGTATGATAAGTCGAATCAGTTGAATTTGTAACTTGAATTGTAAATCTAGCACTTCTAAAGTCAGCAATTGGGAATGTATGAATCGCTACTTGAGTTACTGCTGTAGTAGAAGTTTCTGTTGTATCGATGCCGTATTCTTCCACTTGGAGTTTGGCTTTAGGATTAGTGGTTCCAATGCCTACATTGCTATCAAAAGTATATTTACCATAGGTTGAATTGTTTGTAGTAAATTTAAAACCATCGCCATCTTGACCAAAGATATAATGTAAACCTGAGTTAGTATCGTCAAGTCTTATTAAAGGTTCAAGAGCTTCTAAATGCAATAATTCTTGTGGGGAAGTTGTTCCGATACCAACGTTGCCATTATGCAGTAAACTCATCACATCTAAAGTAGGTGATGAAGAATCTGTTGTACCTGATAATCTTATGTCAAGTCTAGTGTAAGGAAGGTTATTAGCAACCGCTTGTTGCCTAGATAACATAAAGTCTACTGCGCTATCTTTTCTTAGGGTGTGAGTTGGATCAACAACGTCTCTGACTAATCTTAATACCGAAGAAGCTGTAGTTGTCGTGCCTGTTGCTATATCCGCACCGTGAATTTCTAAAGGGGCATTTGGTGTAGTTGTTCCAATACCAACTTTCTGTGAATTATCTATCGCAATAGCATAAGAACCATTAGTTTGTAATCGAAGCTGATTGGCATCAGTAGTACCAATCATAAAGGTTTTATTTGTGCCTGATGTAGATAATATACTTTGAGCACCAGAATTTGCGCTTACTTCAATACGCTGCGTCGCACCTCTAGAGAATCTAGCAGTATTACCATCTATATTGACATCTAGTAAGACCGCGGGTGTTGCTGTTCCAACACCAACTCTACTATTTGTAGTATCAACTTTTAACGTATCTGTATTTACTGTAAGATCGCCCTGCTCCAGGCTTAATCCATCGACAGTTTTTACGATTATTTCTCTCCAATCGCTACTAGTCGCAGTATCACCAAGATACAATAATTTATTTCCATCTGTTGAAGGTTTTAAGTAGTTTATACTTCTGTTAAATGTAATACCATTACCATTAACGTCGAGGTAAGCTCCATCTCCATGGTGAACTCTAATCAATCCTTGAATACTAGTATTTCCTGATTGAATCTGCCCAGCTCTAAAGTTTGTAAATGAATTTCTTGTAATACCACCAGTTGATGCGCCAGTAGCTGTAGTATATCCTATTGCAACTTCGTCTTCTGATTCGTCAAAACCAAAGAATACATTATCTCCAGTCGTACCTCTCTCAAATATAAAACCAAGATCGTTTGAATTTGCGCCCGTATTACCAGATCCCAATTCTATTAAAGCGTCTTCAATCGTTGTATTAGATGCCGAGTTAGTAACAGTAGTTCCATTGACTGTTAAATCTCCAGCAATAGTTAAATTTCCAGCTCCAGCATTACTTCCACTTCCTGCATTAATCGCAACATTTCCATAAAACGTTCCAGCCTTAGGATCTACATGACCTGTAGTACCTCTACCATGCAATTCAAAAACTAAACCATTACCTGGTTCATAAAATTTTAAGTCAGAATCTGGATAAACGCTTGCAGTTGTTTCATTCTTAACTGTCCAATTAACATCTCTGGCAACACCGCCATTAGTGTCCCACGCATTTGCCTCAAAAACTAAAGTTGCAGAATCATATTCTTGGTTATTTACATCTGCAGTTCCTTGTTTATTTAGACGAACCTGGGTACTAACACGAGCAAGGCCTGATAAGTATAAATCTCTAAATTGTGAAGCGCCATCTCCTAAATCAATAGAAGCATTCGCGTTACCTCCAGTAGATAGCCTAGGTATAATTCTATCTTGACCAACATCTAGAAAACCTAAGCCTGTATTTCCAGTACCAAGAACTAATCTTCCACTTTCAGTACCAATTCGGCCGGTAGTTGTTCCATCCTTTCTAATAAGAATTACTTCACCATCATTAGTTCCTCTATCGAAAATGCCAACAACACTACCAGCGCGCTTGTGTCTTACAAAACCATCTTCTTTTATATAATGATAACCCGTTCCTGAGTCCGAAGTACTACCTACGAATAATGCACCATCCGATGTTATTCTTGCCTTTTCAGTACCACTAGGATTAAAGCGAAAGTCAGTAGCATCCAAATTCATTGATTGATATGTACTAGCGGTTCTATCGTAAGCAAATAATATTACTCTATCATTTGCTGTTTGTGGATTTATTTCTAATCCCGCACCACCATCTGATACATGTAATTTACTCGATGGAGAAGCTGTTCCAATACCAACGTTGCCATTTGCCAATATACGCATTACCTCAGAACCGCCCAATTCAGTCTTTAAATCATTATTGGCTAGTTTTATTACACCAGTAGTTGTTGAGTTATCGTATTTTAAAGACGCTTCATTAGTACTAGATTCAATTTTAACAGTTGCCGCACCACCGACAACGTGAAGTTTTTCTGTTGGTGAAGCAGTTCCGATACCAACGTTGCCCGTTGCTGTAATTGTCATACGGTCGGTATTATTCGTACCAAAATTTAAAGCGGAAGCGCCAGTTGTTTTTACTGTGCCTGTGCCGCTAGTAAAATTAATTCGTCGGTTGGCACCTGTAATATTAAAATCAGTGGTACCCATAACTTGAACATCACTGCCAATTTTAAACCTTTCAATTCCAGCAGCATCGAATCTGATTGTATCTTCATCTGTACTTTCTTCTACTTGAATAAGTGTATCGCCGTCTCCATCTGTTAGTAAAGTTGCAGAACCACCACCAGCATCTGATGCCCAAATTAATTCGGTTCCAGTTGCTGGAACTTTAAGAATTTGCCCAGCAGCACCTATTGATGTTGGGAATGTAAACGCGTCATTAAATGTAACAGCTCCATTACTAGCCAGTTTTAATCGTTGACTTCCACCTATACTAAATGACATAAAGTTATCGGTGTGATCAAATCTAATTTGATTTGCGTATTCATTTGCACTATTATCAACAACATCACTAAATATAATATAACCATTACCAGTTGTTGTAGATAAAATATTGATACCATTTGCGCCATCGGTTGTATCACCAATATTTAACTTAGCACCAGACCAACCCTGCTCAGCAGAATCATTTATTGTTACAATACCACCAGAACTAATTCGTACAGCTTCAGTGCCTTTTGGCGCAATTACGATATGACCATTAGAAGAGTTGGCGCTTCGTATTCTTGTTGCAGGAAGACCGCCAGAATCAGAACCAACAGTAACTCCTGGAATACCTGGTATAGCTACATCTGCCGCAAGTGCAGTGGTCATTTGAACAGCATTACCTCCATCAGTTCTGCCTAGTTGAATACCACTATTATTTCCGGGAGTCGTTCCTGGCTCTACTTTTATATTAAGAGAGCCACTTCCTTTTAAATGTAATTTTTCAGTAGGCGCTGATATTCCAATTCCAACATTTCCTGTTTTTTGTAAAGTAAGTATATCAGTTAAACCTGAGACACTTGATCCTGTAGAATGTGCACTAAAGCCAGCGCCAGTTGCAGTAAAACTTTTAAACTCTAAGCGATCAGAGGCAGCGTTATTAATTAAAGCAAATCCATCATTAGAGTTCCTTAACAATAAACTAGATGCATGGTTACCATCGTCATTACCAACTATATCAATTGCTGCTTCGTTGCCAAAAACTCTTATTCCATCATCAGTTGCATAAGTGTAATTAAATACTGTTGGACCAGCACCGTTACCAGCAACATCTAATCTTGCAACAGGCGAAATTATTCCAACACCCATATTACCTGAACTGTTTATTCTAACATCTTCACTACCACTTGCAAAGACTCTAATATTACCAGTTGAACCTGGGTATAAAAGTATGTCACCTATAAGAGCAGTATTCTGCTGTCCTATCTGGATATGATTAGTTGCTGTATGACCAATAATTTTTCTTAAATAATCATTATCATCAGAATATATGTAATCATTTTTTTGAATTACGAGTCCTGCATCAGTTACAGTTTCTAGGTTAGAAGCAAATGAACCACCTTCAGAAACAATTGCTCCATCTACTTGCAATTTAGCTCCTGGGTTAAGTACTCCAATACCAACATTACCGGTATAGCGAATTACCATTTGCTCAGTTACATTGTTAGTTGAAAATACCATATCGTCAGTAGACTTATATTCTATTCCACCTCGGCTTACGTCAATACCATCGCCAAATGTTATTTTAGATGAAGAGGTATTAGTTCCCGACTGAATTAACAATGTTGCTTCACCATCAGAATCTTTAATATGTAGATTACCAGCCGGAGAAGTTGTGCCAATACCTACGTCGCCACTATCTTTGATAGACATCTTTATACCACGATCTGCAGGTAAATATGTATTTTGATTTTGTACTATAAAATCAAGTCTAGGCCTTAGCCAATCTGGATTACTTTGAGTTATATGTCTTCTTAGGCCTACTGCATAGTTTCTACCATCGCCAAGTATCATATCATGATAATCACCTGCTGTTTGGAAAGTCGCTGAAGCGATTATTGTATCAGTTGCAGTAGTACTATTTTGTACTTCAAGTTTTCCTCGTGATGTAGCAATTCCAACACCAAGTCCAGTAGAAGAAAGTCGCATTTCTTCGTTTCCGGCTCTATAGAACCGCATTGCATTAATTGAGTTTTGGTAGTAAATACCCTCACCGGTTGTACTAGCATTATTACCAACCCAACCTGCATTAGTATCTCCAGCAATCACAATTCCTTTATGAGTAGAATCTGTATCTTTGAACCTAGCTAGTACTCCACCATTTGCTTCTTGGACATCTAATTTATATGCAGGAGAATAAGTGCCTATACCCACACTGTTGTTTGAAGCAATAAGAAGCGCTCGCTCATCGCCTGTTCCACCTAAACCTAAAGGACCGGTTTGGTTTTGAAGATATCCATATGAAGAACCTTCAAGCAAGACCATGTTATCGTTGCTATCCACTCTTTTTAATCTAATACTAGCACCGGATCCAGAGGTTTGAATGTCTAACTCGTGATTAGGAGAAACTGTTCCAATGCCGATACGACTATTAGTACTATCAATATGCATGATAGTATCGTCGTGTGCGGTGATTATTGTGTTATCAGATTTTTTAAAGTAAAGCGCACCATCCATGGTGTTCATGGCTAATTCGCCATCGCTAAGATTTCCTGAGGTGGGTAGGGCGTTAGCAGTATTTGAACGCCTTAAACGAATGTCGGTTTTTCTAGCCAATTTTGACTTCTCCTATTTTCAATCTCTATATAGAGAATTTAATAAATGTATGTACTTTCACATATATATGTGTTATAATACTATTTATAATAGAAGAAACCCTAGATTAGTAAGTACCACCATCAATAACATCAGAAGATACTGGATTTCCAGAACTATTGAATTGAATAATATCGCCTTCAGTACCAGTTAAGAACGTCAATGCCGAACCACCGGAGTTAGAAATAAAGACTCCGTTTCCAGTAAAGGAACTCATTCCAGTACCACCGTGAGCTACTGCTAAATCTGTGCCTAATACAAGAGAACCAGAAATATCAACATTGTCGTTAATATCAATTGTTCCACCAGCAGAATCTAATACTAGATTACCAGCAGTAGTTGTAATAGTATTATTAGTACTAATACCAACTGTAACATCTCCAGCATATACACCACCAAATTGTGCGTCATGCCATGGTGAAGAAGCATCTTCTCCGCCACTAAAGTCTTCATCCTTTGTAAATACAAATCTTTCTGTCTGATGGTCAAAACCAAAGAAGCCTTCTTTAACAGCAGAACCATCTCCGTACTTAAATCTAACACCTCTATCTATACCATCTACTGTAGTACCACTGTTATCAGCGAGTACCAGAACTGGATCATCAAGAGAGATGACTGTTGAATTTACAGAAGTTGTAGTACCATTAACAGTAAGATCGCCGCCAACTGTTAAGTTACCAGAAGTGTTTACTGTATCTGAAGTAGCATTACCAAGAGTAACGTTACCATCTACTGAGAAGTTACCACCTACTGAAGCAGCACCAGTTACTGTTAATGCATCTCCAATAGTGACATCGTCAGGCAAACCTATTGTAAGTGTGACATTAGTACCAGATTTAGCTGATGTTGTAACGACCTCATTTGCAGTACCAATAATTCTTAAATCGTCAGTTAAAAGATCAACGTCGCCTGTACCAGAATCACCATTAACTGTTAATGCAGTCGCAACATCTGCAACACCCGCTGCTATTAATTGACCCTGTGCATTAACTGTAAAGGTTGGAATTTGTGTTGTTGAACCATATGAACCAGCTGTAACAGTAGTGTTAGTAATAGAAACTGTTGAAGTATCTGCGCCATCACTGTTTGCAACTGTAATACCAGTTCCACCAGTTACTGCACCACCAACTGTATCATAGATAAATTCTGCCAATGAATCTGATGTACCATTAATATATACGTTATGAAGAACAGTTTTACCAGTACCATTAGGATCAACAATAATGTCGCCATTAGTATTGGTAGAAGATAATGTGTTAAGATCAAGTCTTAAGTTATCTACATTTAATTGATTAATCTTATTACTTGAATCTGTAATAATTGCACTAGACGCTGTAAGAGTTCCATGAACGTGATCTAATAATCCAGTAAAGTACTTACCACCAATTAAGTCTACACTAGAAGCAACTCCACCAGATTCTGCACCTGTACCAATGTATAATCTATCACCATTATTTGCTTGTGTTCCAGCTACATAAGAGTAAGCCAATTCACCTGTTTTAATATTACTAGGAGCACTGGTGGTGACGCCCGTAGTTAAGATTTTTATTCGTGTTAAATTGGCCACTAGTAAGTGCCTCCTATTATGTTCAGATTTTCATTTTCAATCTGAGTTGTAACTTTATATTCTCCAGCAGTGGCGTCATAAATCATCATGACGCCATCGCTTTGTCCAGAGGCATTAACGTCTGCCAAATCGCCAAGCCTTAATTCTCCAGCTTGAATTTTCATAGTAGTAGCAACTATTTCTTGTTGTAGATTAGCATTACCT
>Ga0187219_1000363_pt1 | contig 21646 bp, 25 predicted proteins | sample 13SPOviralmetaG_FD_130162 | JGI IMG/M metagenome (GOLD analysis project Ga0187219, IMG submission 130162) | Marine viral communities from the oligotrophic San Pedro Time Series (SPOT) site, San Pedro Channel, CA, USA - 13 SPOT_SRF_2010-07-21... | ecosystem: Environmental > Aquatic > Marine >... | reverse complement strand
TTGTAGATGCGTTTACCATCCAATGAAGTGACATTGGTTAGGTACATTGCCTTGCGTGATTTGCTACCGATGATTGATGCGATAACTGGTACTGAGTTGTAACTTGAAGTTTTCATAATGTATAAAATTTAAATTAATTAGTGAAGCTTTTCTTCACCGATGTTAGCAATAACCATTAGAGTCACGATTTTGTCAACAATGTATGTCTGAAATCAGAATGATTTCTGAACACACCCGAAGGGCAAGCAACGTGTTGCGCAGTTGATTGACAATGTCGGGATATAATGGGAATGGTTTTGCGCGTTGATTGAAAATTATGTTTGCGAGCGTAGTGAGCACCGCTTATCAACGAGGCAAGCAAAAGCTTACATGAACGGTGATGAAGATAGCGATGAGGTTGAACGAACGAAGCAATTATATTTGCCGAAGGCCAATTGCTGAGAGAGTGGTCAAGAGTGCAAGTGAGAGTAGCGAGCTTGCTTGACAACCGAAGAGTACTAATGGGAAGTGTGGTGAGGAACCACCACGAGTAGTTTGTTGGCGATACAACATAGCTTGGCAACAAGCTTTACTATAGTATATAGCACCGACAGTTGGGGTGCGTTATGTTTGGATTGTGAGTAGGTATAGGGTTGGCTATCGAATGATTGTGAACGTGTAAGCAAGATATTTTGCAAGGGGGTACCGAAACACGGCCTAGGGTTGGGTGGGTGGGGCCCAGACGTTGGATGGTTTAAGGTGTTTGTTGGATTCAGTAGACATAGTTTGTGTGAAACGTGTGGTGCATAAAAAAAAGGTGAAAGTTTTGCAGAAAAAAAGTTGAGAATGTACCCCCGTGGGTCTACAGAAAACAGTTTGTAATAGCGTGTATATTATAATATATATAGGTTACCCAAAACCTCCACACATGCGTGGCATTTTTTTGTAAACCAATAAGACACTTATATAGGTCACTATCTATTTACAAGAATCCGCCACATTTTTTGTATATTTGTAAATATGAAAGTCAAGTATAATAACAAGCCCATTCATTGGGGTTGGAAAACAAGTATGAGTTATGAGCAAGTTAGTGACCAAACTCTGCATGGAGATCATACGGCTCAAAAGCCGTCCTGGATCCAAAATTCTAGTGCAGAAATTACAACAAAAACTGGATGAAATCGAGCGACAAGCAAGTGACAAGCAAACGACAAGCACAACAACTTGAGTGTCAGTCGGTTAAACTGGTTTTATCATACATACTGTCTAAATAGGCACAAAATCGACACGCCTATATAAAAAGAAGAGAAGAAGAGTAAGAATAATAATTAAATTAAATACAAATCATGATTGAAAAAAGTGTGATTTTCGGCGATGATAGCCGGGAAAAACTTAAAAAAGGAATAGATGTACTAGCAGAAGCAGTTTCATCTACCCTTGGTGCTTCTGGAAGAACTGTAATCATAGAAGACCAATTTGGAACCCCCCACATTACTAAAGATGGGGTGACAGTAGCAAACAGTATTATACTATCAGATCCTGTTGAGAATCTTGGAGCAAGCATTTTAAAACAGGCGTCACAAAAAACCGCCACAGAGGCAGGGGACGGAACAACGACCTCGTGCGTTTTAGCAAAGTCTATTATCGACAACTGTTTTATGAATATAGACAAGATCGATAATGTAACTCAAGCAAAAGAAGGGATAGAGACAGCAGCTAAAAATTTAGTGAGTATCCTGGAAAAAATGAAAAAGGAAGTTTCACCTGACACCCTTGAGCAGGTAGCAACAATTTCTGCAAACGGCGACAACTACATTGGTAAAATGATTTCAGATGCCTATAACAAGGTTGGAGTAGACGGCGTTGTAACAATGGACGAATCTCCCACAGGCGAAGACTATACTGAAATTACCAACGGAACCAAAATAAAAAGAGGGTACGGGACGCCATTTAGCGTGAACAACCTCCGCGCAAAGTCAGTGGAGTACCAAAACCCACTTATAGTCGTTAGCGACACAAAGATAGACATGCATGAAAGACTTCACTTTGCCTTTGAGCAGTCAATCAAACAAAAACGACCGCTTTTGATCATTTCTGATTTAGATGACAGGGTAAAGCTATTCATTGCACAGAATATAAATAAAAAAAATCTGACAGCAAACTTTATTCTACCTGAAGGTATAGGGATTAAAAAGTTTGAACTATTGGAGGATTTGTGCGTTATGACAGGAGCAAAGATGATATCAGAGATGTCAGGAGATGCAAAAGAGAACATTGATGAGTCCTACCTTGGTACTTGTAGACAAATGATATCAAACTCTTCTGAAACCGTGCTTGTCTTTGATGACGAGCCAAACCAAAAGAAACAGGAGATCATTGAGTGGATTAGTAATGAGATCAAACTTGAGAAGAATAAGACTGAAAAGTGGCACCTGCAGGATAGACTGTCTAAGTTAGCTGGTGGGGTGGCTACTATTAAGCTTGCTGGTAACTCAGAAGTTGAGCTTAAAGAGAAAAAGGATCGTGTAGATGACTCCATCCACGCAACTAAAGCTGCCCTTGAGGAAGGGATTGTTGCTGGTGGAGGTATTGCCCTACTAGACGCTTTCCAAAAAATCGGCGGAAAAGCGCCCCGAGGCTCCTCCCCTTCATTTGCGTTAGGCTATAAAATGATGGTTTGGTCTATACCAACAGTATGGGATAAGATCATTTCGAACTCTGGGCAGGAAATCGACCCTCATAGTGAAAGGAAGATGAAGAACAGACGTAAAGGATATGGTATTGATGTTAAAACCAAAAAATTCGGTAATATGTTTAACATGGGCATTGTTGATCCATTTAAGGTTACAAAGAACGCAATACTAAATTCTGCATCTGTGGCCTCCACGATTCTAACGACATCATGTGTAATTTCTAATAAAAGAATAAAAAAGACAGATGAAAGCAGTGGGTAAGTTTGTAATCGTCCAAGATGAGGAGGTTATACAAAAAAATGATTTAGGATTAATTATTACAGAGCAATCAGATCAGAACATTAGGTACATAATCGGTGAGGTTGTAAGTTGTGGTGATGATGTAAAAGAGGTAAAACCAGGTCAATACGTTTACTTTGATAAAGTGTCAGGCTCTGAGCTGCGCGTCAAAGGTAATAAGTACAAAGCCATCCGGGAGCAAGACGTGGTTGTAACTATGGATAATGTTGATTCCGTTATTTGATTACGACAAGCATCGTGTCATAATGGAAACTTCATTTCGTTTTGAAGGTAAGGATTACCTTTATTTTCCAGACGGGTGTAAGTTTTACTCTCTTTACCGGACAGAACGCAAGATAAATTCTTTCTCAGAGCTAGAATATATAACAGAAAAGTTTAACCACCTAAACCCAGAGTTTGATCCAGATTTAACTAAACGCCTGTTCTGTGAACTTGCAGACAGAGGATCTGGACACATAATAAGAACTTATGGAGAAGGCAGGGTTGAAGCTATGGTTGATAGAGTTTTGACTAAAAACAAAGAGCCATACTGCCCTAGACTGCGTAAAATTTTATTCAACTCTAACAAAATGCTATCTAGAACCCAGAAGATGCAGATAGTAGGATCACTTATAAGTGCAAAAGAAAAACCACAAGAAGAAGATATAGCAGCAGTGATTGAAGATATGTGGATTCAGCTTGAGAAAATAACCATTACAAAGGTAGCGCAAGAACTTAACACCACAAGACACCTTGTCAGGTGGTACTTTACAGACGAGATCATGAGCTCAGTTAGAAGTGCAAATCAAGAAATCAGACAGAAAAAGATTATTGCTAAATGTATAGAGGCTATTGATATTTTAACTGAAGGGGGTAACAGGCTGAAAATGAGAGAGTTAAAGAAATTAACTTCAGTCAGAGATTATTTTTTGCTAAAAAAATCTATAGTTTGCTATCAGGATCGGATTTAGTTCTATTCATTTTCTCAATGACTTTTTTGTAAATCTTGTCTGTGTAGTTAGATTTTTTAAATATTGGGTTAGATCTTGGTTCTTCAGATATTGGCTCTTCCATAAGAAGCTTTTTGTATGTTAAAGAGCATATAGTCTTTCCTTTGTGAGATAGTGTCCATAGTTTCGCTCTTGCAAATCTCTCACCACCCGGCCTCCACTCTTTGATAAGATCCTTCGAAACCATCTCGTAAAACCTCTTTTTATCCCACGACATGGTGTTGCCGTAGTAATTGAAGTCATCTTTTCTAAAATGTGGCAGATCATAAAGATACAGAAGCATATCGAGCTCCATGGCCGATATATCGTACTTTCTCCTTATGTAATAACGAACAACTCTCCAGTACTTTAGAAAGTTGTGTTGACGCTCACGTGGTTGTGTTTTAACTGTCTTTCTACCACTTCTTTTATATAGTCTAACACTCAATCTGTAAAAGTTTATCCCAAAAATACGAAAAACATTTTTTGGTATCTTTGCTAAAAATAAACAAGCTATGCCAACAGGTAAATACAGAATGCGGAAATCTCTTCGTCCGTATGTTCGAAAAGACATCCCAATGACATTCTCACCAGACACAAAGCTAAAAAACGAAACAGCAGGGGGAATTAGATTCGACCTTATGCATCCTGAAGTATACAGAGACGCAAAAAAAGTAGAAAAAGGGATTGAAAGAAGCTATAGGCTTTTGCAAAAAGGTACTGCTAAATCTGAGATGCAAAGACTTCAATCGAAAGGAAAAGTAGCTAATATATATTTAAAAATTGAAGGCAACCCTGACATTAGTGATAAGCGTAAAGCTAGACTTAAAAAAAGAGCCCTTAAAATACAAAAAAGAGGAATAAGAAGATCTGCTAGAGCAAAGCATCGTTTGTACAAAAGAGCAGGGAAAATATATCAAAGAAGTATAGAAGGCCAGAGAGGTGCTGTCGCAAGTTTAGGTAATTTAGGTAAACAACAGTTTGATGCGTTTGGATCTATGGCAACGCATTACAGAAAAACATCAGACCCTTACGGAAAGGAGAAAGATAAAAACAAGATGAGTGGGTATGACCTCCTCAAAGCTTATAGATCAGGTAAATAATGGCAAAGGAAAGAAAGAAAAAGGGTAATAAGATTTGTGCTTCAGGTATAGCCTGGGCAAAGCGTACTTTTGACCGTTACCCGTCAGCATATGCGAATATGGCTGCAAGTAAGTATTGTAAAGACCCTAATTACGCTAAAGGAGCTAAAAAGAAAAAGAAATAGTTATGCCAGGAAAAAAACCAAAACACATCAACGAGCAGCCAGTAAGCACAAACTACAACCCTTATCCAGGGGGTCCTATGACTGAACAGCAGTATAATGAGTTTGGCTTTAAAAATAAGGATGTAAATAGAATTTACAATCAGGAAAGTATAAAAGTAAACAAAAAAGGAATGCCGTACAACGAAAGTTTTATGGCAAAAATTAAAAACCAAAAAATAAAAGCTTAAGTTATGCCATACGGAGGAAAGATCAAGTACACGCTAAAAAAGAAAAAGAAAACAGCTGCTAAGAAGAAAAAGAAAAAGTAATGATTTTCAAAGATAAAGAGTTGCGAGGCTATATTGGAGCAGCAACAGTATTTGTCCTGGTTATGGGGCTTTTGCTGTTTTTAGCCTTTTTTGAGATTCCACAAACAAACAACGACATCTTCAAGGTGATCGTTGGTATGCTTGTTGGCTCTTTGTCTGTTGTTATCTACACCTTCATTGGTAAAAACCCTGAAGAAGTAGAATCCCTCAAGTCAAAGAACGAAGCTTTAGAAGATAAGGTGATATCTATGGTTATCGAAAAAGATAAACTAGAAAAGCTTCTAAGAGACCTACAGACTGAAGTTATTGATAAGCTTGCCGTTTCAGGTGAGAACTTTAAGTTTGATACAAAAAAATAATGGGAGAACTTAAAAAATGGCGTGAAGAAAAATGGGTGCGTATTGGTACGGACGGTTCAATCCTTGGGGCTTGTGGTACAAGCAAGAACAAGAAGAATCCAGACAGATATCTTCCACTAAAGAAGGCTCAGAGCATGAGCAAGTCGGAAAGAGCTGCTACTGCAAAGAAAAAGAAAAGAGAGGGCAGAAACCGTCAGTTTGTTGCCAACACAAAAAAAGGCAAAGTAACTAAAAAGAATACTAAAAGATAACAAATGGCTAGAATACATACATATGATCTAGACGGAACCATAGACCCAAACGATAGAATTATTGGTTCCGATGGAGCCGAAGGAGCAAACTTCGCAACTAAAAACTTTACAGTTAGTCAACTACAGTCATATATATCTGGTGGTTTGTCTAGCTTTTCTACAATTCAAGTTAACGGCCAGAGTGATGTGACAGCATCATCAGGATCAGCACTAAAGTTTGTTGCAGGAGCAAACGTAACACTCTTGACAGACCCAAGCCAGAACTCTATTACCATAGCATCATCAGGTTCAGGAGGTAGTGGGGGAGGAACAGGAACAGTGACTTCAGTTACGCCTGCAGACACTAATCTTTTGACGATCACAAACCAAACTACAAACCCTGAAATTGCAGTAGTAACGGCAGCTCCAGTTAGTGGAGGAACAGGTCTTGTTACATCAGGAGATGTCTTCACTTATATTACCAATCAGTCTTTTACATCAAACGCAGGAACAGTAACTGAGATCACTGCAGGCACAGGTTTGACAGGAGGATCTATCACGGACACTGGCACAATAGATTTAGCAGATACATCGGTGCAAGCAGGTGATTACACAAACGCTAACATCACAGTAGATGCACAAGGTCGTATTACTGCAGCAGCAGATGGTACGGCTGGTTCTAGCGGCAGCTCAATGACTTTTACAGCATCATCACCCTTAACAGGAGGTGTTATAGGCGATGGAGAGGCTTTGGGCATAACACAAGCATCAGCAAATACAGATGGTTTTCTTTCCTCTGATGACTGGAACACCTTTAATAATAAGGTTAGCTATCCATCTGCTGACCAAACAAAATTAGCTGGTATTGAAAATGGAGCTGAGGTAAACGTAAAAGCGAACTGGAATGAGTCAAATTCAAACAGTGATGCGTTTATTCAAAACAAACCAACAATCCCAACAAATAACAATGAACTCACAAATGGGGCTGGCTATACAACAAACACAGGTACTGTGACAAGTGTTCTTGGTGGTGCAGGTTTATCTGGGTCTGTAACAACATCAGGAAGCTTAGCGATAGATTTAAATGACATTGCAGGTGATTCACTGGCTATATTGACAGACTCTATTGCATTTGTAAATTCTACTAACGCAACAAGAAAGACAACTGTTAATTCGCTATTAACAAGTGTCGCGGGGTCAGGCCTTCAAGTAAACAGTACAACAGGTCAATTAGAGACTACAGGAACAGGAAGTGGATCTGTTACATCAGTTGGATTAAGTTTTGGAACAATACAAGCTTTTACAGTAAGTGGAAGTCCAATCACAGGTAGTGGAACATTGTCGGTTTCCATGGGAGGGGCTTCGTCACAAGTGGTGTTAGGAGATGGGTCTTTAGGTTCATATACTACGGGAACAGTAACATCTGTTGCTACGAGTGCACCATTGACCGGAACAGTAACAACGACTGGTACAATTGGAATAACTCAAGCAAGCACTTCACAAGATGGGTATTTATCAGCATCTGATTTCCAAACTTTCAATAACAAAGGAACAGGAACAGTAACAAGTGTAAGTGGCGGAACAGGTATTTCTGGAACAGTTACAGCTTCAGGAAGCTTAGATCTCGATCTAAACTCACTAGGCACTGAGGTGTCAGTCAAGGAAGACTTCTTTGTCTTTACTGATACAAGCGACTCAAACAATCCAAAAAAACAAGCGCTATCTGGATTTTTATCAGGTATAGCGGGATCCGGATTACAATATAATTCTACGTCGGGAGAACTCGAAGGCGTGTCTGGTGGTGGAGGGACTGTTACAAACGTAACTAGTGCCACAACCGGTCAGCTTACGGTTGCAAGCGGTAACTCAACACCTGCACTCTCAATTGTCACAGGCTCAGTTGTAGATTCAGGAACAGCTTTAGCGACAGGCGATCAAATCTATGATTTTGTAACTACACAAGGATATACAACAAATACAGGTACGGTCACAAGTGTAAGTGGTGGTACTGGACTGTCAGGAACGGTGACAGCGTCAGGAAGCATAGATTTAGATCTAAACGGATTATCACCTGTAGCTATAGATGTTGCAAACGACTTTATTGCTTTTGCAGACGCAAGCGACAGTGGAAATACCAGGAAGACAACAATTGCACTACTTGCAACAGCTATGGCGGGATCAGGCATTAATGCTAACAATGGTGTGCTTAGTGCGGCATCTGCATCGGGCGTTACTAGTGTAACCGGAACATCGCCTATTGTTTCATCAGGAGGAACAACACCAGCAATATCCTTAGCGAACTCAGGTGTAACAGCAGGGGATTATACGAATGCAAATATTACTGTTGATGCATTTGGACGTGTGACGGCTGCTGCAGATGGAACAGCTGGTAGTGGAAGTGGCGCGACAAGTCTTACAGGGCTATCTGATGCTAATGTAGAAAATGCATCACTTTATGTAGGTAACGACCCATCTGGAATTACTACACAAGCACTATATAACACAGTATTAGGTTTAACTGCAGGTGATACTTTAACAAGTGGAGACAGTAACGTCTTTGTAGGGTATGATGCAGGTCTTACATACACAACGGGTGATAGGTCTGTTGCTGTTGGATATCAGGCAGGTTTAAATACAAATGCTAACGATGTTGTAGCTATAGGAACGGGTGCTGGTAAGAATGCGACAACTTCGTCCATTGCTATTGGTTCGAATGCGCTGTCAAACACCGGGCTTGTTGGGGCTAACAACACGGCTATCGGATACGAAAGTATGTTAAACGCACAAGCATCTCACAGTAGTGTAGCTGTTGGATACAGATCTTTAAGACAGACTTCTGGTGGTATTAGAAACACCGGTGTCGGCCACAAAGCGTTGACAACACAAACAAGTGGTTCAGACAACGTTGCGGTTGGTTTTGAGGCTTTAGAATTTATAACGACTGGATTTAAGAATACAGCTGTCGGATCTGATGCTGGTCAAAACATTACAACAGGATCAAACCTTACGACTATAGGATTTAATGCTCAGCCTAGCTCTGATATTGCACAGAACGAAATTACCCTGGGAGATACGAATGTAACTAAGCTAAGGATCCCAGGTTTAGCAGACGCTGCAGCGGATGATGGTAAGGTTTTAACATACAGCAACTCATCAGGGGCATTTGTTGCAACTAGCCCAACTGGGTCTTCGGTTAGCTCTTTCAATGACTTAACAGATGGACAAGCTAACTCAACAGATAAGTGGATATTCTTAGGTGATCACGCAACATGGACAAATAGTAACGCTAACGATAATATGATAGGTATTGGGTTTAACCAGCTCAACAACCTCACAACTATGGCGTATAACCAGGGCGGTTTGATAGCTATTGGTAACCAAGTATTTAATTCTATTTCAACATCGAACTTTTTTGGCGGTTTTGCCATTGGACACGGAGCGGGTGCAAATCAAGTATCGGGTCAGGGAATGTTTTATATAGGGGGTTCAGCAGGTGGAAACACAACTACGGGTAGTTACAATACATTTGTTGGTGGTGCTGCAGGAATGAATGTAGGATCAGGATCTTACAACACCACTTTAGGTAGAGCAACATTATCTTCCTCTGGCTTAAAAGACTGTGATTATAATATCGCTATCGGTGATAGTGTTCTAGGTGGCCCAGACCCGGGTGATCATAACATTGCAATGGGAACTCTTGCTTTAAACGCAATAGATAAGTCAGTAACCGGAGATAGCCAAAACAACATTGCTATTGGTTCGAGATCATCTACAGACCTAACGAGAGGTTATGGAAACGTTGCAATGGGTGTTGATTCTGGTGGTAACATAACAACAGGATATAACAACACAGTTATTGGTCATGAAGCGGCATGGCAACCTACAGGATCAAACTTAACGACTGGAAACAACAATATCGTAATTGGGTATCAGGCTAAAACAAGGTTCCCTAGCTCTGACAACGAGATTATACTTGGAAATAATGATAATGACATCCTGAGAATACCAGGTCTGGCAAGACTAACTGGAGATGAAGATAAAGTTTTGGCTTACAACCACGCAGCTGGAGGGTTCGTTGCTAATGATGATTTTGTAAAATCTTCTTCACCTAGTGGAACGCAGATTACAGAGATTGTCACGTTGTCGCAAACGGAGTACGACGCTTTATCCATAGGATCCAACACGCCTGATGCAGACAAATTATATATTATAGTGTAATGGCAGATTTTAGAATTGGAGGAACACAAATTGCAAGCGGCAAAATAAAAGTCGGTGATTCTGATGTGTCTAAAATATACCAAGGATCGACTCTTGTGTGGCCTCCAGCTCCCTCTAATTGCGGGCCTGACACCATTATTATTGGCGATCAGTGTTGGACAACAGAAAATGAAACATCTACAACAACACAAGGTAGCACATTCACCTTGAGCACAAGCGGAGTTTCATCAGGACAACCAGCATCCAGTTATGCATATAACCCTAGTGTTGGCGGCACCATTGTTAATACAGTGGTATATGTAAATTTTGATGCTCCTAGTGTTGCTGCAAACTATACTGGTAGTGGATGTTTGATAGTTGGAAAAAAATATAAGATTACTTTTACTGATGGCACTACAACTTTTGATGGAGTGTGGGAATGGGAAGGCCACTTCAATAATACTCGCAAAGGCGCCTTCACAACAGCACGAACTCCTGGTTATTATGAATGTTCAACGTCAAATGCAAACCCTTTAAGTAACGATGACCAATACTGGATTATCAGCTTTTTCGATGCAGACCTAAATGATAGAACAACTGATATGCGAGAGACATACGAATGCATGGATACAGGTTGTAACACTTCTAATCCAAATTATAATGGCAACCAATGGACAGTTACAGTAGGAGATCTTAATGACACCTCCTATACCTACAGCACTGCTCCTGCATCTATTACAATAGCCACTACCCAACAGCAATTACAAGATTATATTGACGATCAAGTGCCTGCAGCTTGCTATTGGGATTTTAACTCCAATAATAGTCATCGTGGACTATACTACAATGCGTATGCAGCAAGAATATTACAACCTCCTTCTTCTGATTATAGAATGCCATCTATAGGTGATTGGCATGACTTAAGAGACGAGGTTAATAATGCAACCTCTGGCGGACAGTTTGGTAACTTTGAATGTACAGCATTGATTACAGACGACCAAAACTCTGGGTGGTCTTCGACTTGGTATAATTATTCTCACGCCGCCTCAAGCGGTTTTGATGCATATCCTTATGAATGGGTTCGTGCTGATGCTAATAGTCCTTTTCCATCAATTGACAATCAAGGAAGTTGGTGGAGGAAAGAGGCGACTGATCCTTTTGGTTCGAGTGCTGTTTTTGAATCTACAGTATCGATTATTACTTCTTCATTCGAAAACGGTGCACAAATGGGAACGCAAGGAAATAATAACAAATATGCAACCGTGAGGTGGCTTAAAGATGTATAATTATGGCGGATAAAAGTAAAATGGCTTGTAACAAGCCTCGGCCTTCTGACAGAGCTGGAAAGAAAAAAATGGTCAAAGCATGCGAAGGTGGAAAGGAAAAACTAATCCACTTTGGAGCAAAAGGATATGGCCACAACTATTCAGACGCTGCCAGAAAATCATTCAAAGCAAGACACAAGTGCAAAACAGCTAAAAGTAAGCTTACAGCTCGCTATTGGGCTTGTAAGACTTTATGGGCTGGAAAAGGCGGCAGTAAGAAGAGTAGTCCGAAGTCAAAAAGAGGTAAATACTAAAATATGGCAAAGAAAAAACTTATTGGGGAAGATGTGCTTTTCATGCCTTCTTTGGCTAACGACAAGCAGAAACGGCAAGATATAAAAAACGTCAGAAGAAACAGGAGGTCTGCTATTAGAAACGCAGAGAGCCGCGAAGAAAAAAAAGAAATACGTCAGTCTGCAAGACAAGATATTAGAAACTTAAGAGGAGGTCAGACCCAGGTTTCTGAGATATTTGGTGATGTAAAGGATTTTAACAAACAGGTTAACCAACTGAAAGCCAATGTGATGAGCACAACACTTGGAGGGATATATACTCTTGGAAAAGCTATCGTTGGCAACATAGCATCAGGTGATGTTCAGGGCTTAGCAGAGAATGCGATAAGCACTGTTAATTTTGTTAAAACAGGACAAAATCCAAGAGCTAAAAAGAAATCAAACAATAACTGCCCTTAAAATAACACTTTGTTTTTTTTGTAAATTTGCAGATATATAACTGTAATATGGACAGGGGATTAGGAGATAGTGTTGAAAGAATAACAAAAGCTACCGGCATTAAGAAAGTAGCTGAAACTATTTCAAAGAAAATGGGTAAGCCGTGTGGGTGCTCTGAGAGACGAGATAGTTTGAACAGAATGTTTCCTTACAATAAATAATGCTCAGTAGAACGGCAAAATATTACAGGGAGAACCCTGAGGCTAGAAAAAAGCACAGAAAGACAAGCGCAAAAGCCCAGAAAAAAAAAGAAGCTGTTCGCAAAAGAGTCGAGTGTAATTCATTTAACAAGAAAAACAAAAAGTCTAAGAAAGGCGATAAAATGGATTGTTCACACAAGGGGAGTAGATTGGTATTAGAAAACCAAAAAGCAAACCGAGCAAGAGGTGGAGGAAAAAAGAAATAAAATGGCACAGGAGGTTTCAGAAAACACAAAGCTAACACTTGATCTAAAAACACTAGGCATGGTTGTCGGGTTTACTGTGAGCTTAGCAACTATGTATTTTACTTTAAAATCAGAAATAGCTTTAGCTATGGACGAACCAAAGCCTGCAGTGACATCTGTAGAGTTTGAATACAAAGACAAGCTTGTCAGGAGCACAATAGAAAAGATTGACACAGACTTATCTTCAGTTAAGGGAGATGTGGAAGAGATTAAGGAACAACTCAACAAAATAGACGAGAGACTCTATGAGATAAGCCAGAGATGAAAACTTATTTATTTACTGGAATATTAGCAATGCTTTCTTTTGCGTTGCAAGCACAGGATTACAAAAACAACATATCAGTAGTACAATTTAGCGCTTCATTTGTAGAAGAAAACGAAATATCTCTCAAAAAGTTTAGGGAGTATAATACATATACTTTTCGAATAGAAAACGACACAGACAAGTTTGTCAAAGAAGCTATTGAGTTTATACCAACACTTGTGTTGTATAATAACGGAAAAGAGATTGCTAGAATAGAAAGCGGCATTTCTTTGAAGTTGCCAGATGATTGTGAACAGATCGTCATGGAAAAAATTGAGGAAATCATAGAAAGCAAATTTTAGATATGAAAAAACACTTACTGCTATCAATTATAATGCTTGTTTCAACTCAGATTCAAGCACAATTTTTTAAGACCATATATGATGAGCTGTTTAAATATGGAACTCTTTATGTGGCTGGAGATGTAGAGAACGCAAGTGAAGCCTCTTACCCAGAGTATTTTGTTAGAACAAATCCAGATAATCTTTATGATATACCAGAAGTAGTTGATCAAACTATTTATCATCCCTACGATTACAGGTACTCTGTAGGAATAAGAAGATTAGCTCGATTCGATTATGAAATCAAATCAAAAAATTACTATGACGGCACAGAAAACAACAAAGCTTTATCGGCACCAACAGCAGCTGTAAAAGGTTTTGAGTACTTAATACACTTTGAAAAAGAAAGAGAAAGAGGTAGAGAGTTTACAAACTCTAGGTTATTTTTAAGACACACCGGTAAATATCATATTGCTAAAATTGAACAAAGAGAAGAAGGAAATGTTGATTTTAAATACAAATCAGGTGAAATTCGTTTGCGCTTACCTATCGGTAAAAAACTATCTATATCGGCTGGCGGAATTTACAGAACGCACGTTAAGGCTTATGGGTATAATCCAATAGAGTTATGGCTAAACGAGCAAGACGAAACAGGTATGGCAAAAAACCCGTGGTGGACTCTAGGATATCAGTACGGATACCAGGATGAGCTTGTGAGGCATACAAATGAAGCTACAGGAGAAGAAATGTGGCATTGGTGCTGGAGAGACCCTCAGGGTAATGTTGTAGCATATACAGATGAAGAGTTTAGGGATAACATCTTCGGAGATCTAATGAATGACTTTAATAAACAAAAATGGAGTGAACTAGAGCCTTTTGCAGAAATAGCACCTATAGTCGGATTTGACTTTTATCACTACACACCTAATTTTTGGATGCATCTGTATGGAAACTGGATTTTACCACACCACAAGTACGTTTCAGGTAACGTAGATTTTAGTTACCTCCACAGGGAAAGCTGGGGCAAAGGCGGTCATAACAACCTTCTAGGTGGAAAGCAATGGGAAGACTATCAAGCTGGTTTAATGCTGGGCGTGAAACTGTCAAAAAGATTTGGTATATTTATTGAAGGAGAATACGTAAGGTTTTGGGATTCTGAGATTTACAACTCTTCTGTAGGTATAAACTTTAGATTATAATTATGTGTGAATTGTGTATATTTTGCGGTCTTTGCTAGATGGAAAAAATTAGTAAACACATCAGTTACTACGAAGCAACAAGATCGACAACAGCAAAAAGACTAGGTATAGAAAACAAGCCTAACGAATATCAGTTGACTAACATGAATGTTGTTGCTGAAAACATATTTGAGCCCCTACGAAAGTGGGTTGGCGGGCCTATACGTATAAACTCATTCTTAAGGGTTCCTGAGTTGAATACAGCTGTTGGAGGAAGTAGATTATCGCAGCACTGTGAAGGCAGAGCTATTGATTTGGATGATGCATACGGACACGCAACAAACAAAGAAATGTACCACTTAATAAAAGAAAACCTAGACTTTGATCAATTGATTTGGGAGTTTGGTGATGACAATAACCCTGACTGGGTGCACGTTTCATATGTTTCTCCGGAAAGAAATAGAGCGAGATGCTTGCGAGCTGAAAGAATCAGAGGAAAAGTACAATATAGAGAAATATGAAAAAATTACTACAACTTATTACTGGGGGGCTAGTGAAAGACCTAGGCGATGTTATCGATAAGGTAACTACCACAGATGAAGAGCGGCTTGCGGCCAAACATAAGATCCAAGAGTTATTAGAGAAAGCGGATCAGGATGCGCAGAGCCAGGTAACTGAACGATGGAAGTATGATATGCAAAGCGATTCGTTCCTATCGAAAAACATCAGACCGCTTATTATGGTATTTCTTACGGCGATGTTTACCTTATTATCATTTACCGATGGGAACATTGGAGAGTTCAAAATACAAAAAGAATATATCCCAATTTTTCAAACATTGCTCGTTACAGTGTACGGCGCTTATTTTGTTGGAAGAACTTGGGAAAAAGGCAAGAAAAATGGCAAAGGGGATATATAACGCACCTATTTTAAAGCATAAAACAAGAAGACCTGGCGTTCACTCAAAAAACGCGTCAAGAGGGCAAAGTGGCTACAAGAAGGTTTACAGGGGTCAGGGACGTTAAACACGTTCTTTAAAATCTTATCTTTGCAATAATTATATACCCATAAATGGCAAGAATAAGTTCATACCCCATTGATCTGGTTGTAACAGCTAAAGATAAGTGGATTGGCACAGATGCTGCTGGCTCTATAACTAAGAATTTTTCCGCTGAAAAAGTTGCTGAGTTTCTTAATAACACAGGGGCTATAGACGCTACATGGACAAGGTATAAATTCAAAAACCAAGCTTCATTATCATCTGGCACATTTGCATTAAGCCCAGACTCAGGTGCTACACCTCTTTTTTCTGGTGTTCAAAATATACAAATACATCAGAATGATTCGTCTGATAAAAATGTATCAGAGCTTTATGGTGCTTTAGTGGGTTCTCAAGTATTACTTCAAAGTGCTGACGATCCTTCAAAGTTTGGTGTTTTTAAGTGGGAAACTAGTCAAATAACTAGCCCAGGATCAGAATTTTATACAATCTCTTTGTCTTTTGTTGGAGGTAACGGCACATTGCAAGTGGACTCTGATTATTTATTATCTTTGCTGTTGTATGATGTGTCATCATTAGGAGACAAACATCACGAGCATCTCCAGGATCAAGCATCAGAAACGTGGACAATACAGCACGATTTAGGGAAGTTTCCAGCTGTGCATATTGTCTTGTCGACAGGGGACTATGGGTTTGGAGAAGTAACGTATAATGATAAAAACAACATAACAATATCGCTTGGCTATGCAGTTGCAGGCAGAGCATTCTTAAACTAAAACAAAATGGCTATTAAGTTTTTTAAAAGTATTGATCTTACAAACAATGAACTGCAGAATGCAAAGCTTCATTTAACTGGAACAGCACCATCTGCATTGGAAGGCGCTGTTTATTTTGACACATCTGATGACAAAGTTAAAATATATGTTGATGGTGGAGTTGGCTCACAAGCTTGGCAAAACATTGCTTTTGAAAGTTGGGCAACCAGTCAATTTCTAGAAGACAGCGAAGTTAGTACGTTTGCAAAAACAATCTTGGACGATACGAGTGCGGCCGCTGTCCGTACAACTATTGGAGCTGGAACATCTAGTTTAACTTTAGGTACAACTTCTACAACGGCACTAGCAGGTAACACAACTACAATAACAACCTCTCAAGCAAATGCAATTACTGCAAACAGCGCCAAAACATCTTTCCCAGGATTCGGCACAACATCAGGCACAGCTTTAGAAGGTGATACCACAACAATAACCTCAGCACAAGCTTCGGCTATCGCTGCCAACAGTGCGAAAACAAGTTTCCCGGGATTTGGAACAACCTCTGGAACTGCACTTGAGGGGGACACGGAATTACTACAGCTCGGAACAACTGCTACAACTGCTCTTGTTGGAAACACCACAACAATAACAACAAGCCAGGCAAACGCAATTACTGCCAACTCTGCAAAGACATCGTTTCCAGGGTTCGGAACCACTTCAGGTAAAGCGCTTGAAGGAAATACAACAACGATATCTTCAAGTCAAGCAACTGCGATCACAGCAAACAGCGCAAAAGTTTCATTTCCAGGCTTTGGCACTACAGCAAGCACAGCATTAGCAGGAAACGCAGCATTGGACGATGTCAGTAATGCAAACTTATTAACCGCATTAGCAGGATTAGAGTCAACAAACGGATCAGGTGTTAACGAAAACATAACTATAGGAGCTAGTGCAGGAGATACAATTGTTATCACAGGTAACTTAAAAGTTTCAGGAACAACGACTACGTTAAACACAGAGACAGTTACGATTGAGGATAATATAATTCTTCTAAATAGCAATGTTGCAGGCTCAGGTAATGGTACTGATGCTGGTATTGAGGTTGAAAGAGGTGACGATACAAATGTTTCTTTATTCTGGGACGAAAGCGAATCAGCGTGGACAGTCACCAATACACAGGGAACATATGAAATTCTTCAATCAGTAGGAGGTACAACATTTAAAGTTGACTTAGATAATTCAGAAAGCTCTGTAAGCAAATCATTAAATACATATACTGTAACACACAACTTAGGCACAAAAGATGTAATTGTACAGGTAGTTGATATATCAGGCACTCCAACTTATGAAACTGTATTTACAGAAAATCAAAGGCCTACCACGGATACAGTAACAGTATCGTTTGCAAGCTCTGTAACAGATGGTGATTACAGGGTTCTTATTAGTCAAGTATAATAAATTAAATAAAATATGCCAGAGCAAAAGTTTTTAACAAACTTAGACGTAGCCGGCACTGTTGATTTAAGCAACTTAACAATCGACGGTGCTCAGGGTGCTGATGGTCAAGTATTAACTTCTACAAGCTTTGGTATTGCTTGGGAAGATGCTTCTGGAGGTGCTAGCCTTTCAGGTGGTGAAGCTAATAAAGTAGCCATATGGAGCGCTACTGATACTTTAACACATAATGACAACTTTCATTTTGATACTACAAATGTAAGGCTTGGCATAGGTACGTCAAGCCCATATGCTAAGCTTCACATTAAAGAAACAAGTAATTCCGGATCGGCAGGGTATCTTTTGCAAGTGCAAAGTGTAAACGGGGGAGGTGATTATTTTAATACATCTGGTTTTCATAGAGACAGCAGCCAAAACATGCGTCTATCCCTTAATAGGAACACCCAGATCAACGGGAACACAGTGTTAATAAATTCTTCTGGCAATTCTTATTTAGTCGGAGGTGATTTAGGAATAGGAACGTATAGCCCCGGGGAAAAGCTGGATGTTAATGGAAATATACGGCTAGCTCAGTACGGATATATATACTTTGGATCTAATAGCAGTAATCAACTGAGTCTTTCAAATAGCTTATCAGGCTCTCAAATAACACAATCTGGATCTGGAAGTCTAGAACTGCAATCTGCAAGTAATGATATACATCTTAAAGCCGGTGGTTTAACAAAAGCTGTAGTTCGCGCTAGCGGAAAAGTTGGTATTGGTACAACCACCCCCGACTCCATGCTGCATTTAAAATCTACAGGCGACGTAAAACTAATTTTAGAAGCAGACTCAGATAACTCTGGCGAAAATGATAACCCTTTAATTGAATTAAAACAAGATAATTCAAGTATAATAGGTAGACTTGGAATGGTTGGTGATGCCGGTCAATTGTTTACAAATTCAAGAACAAACTCAACAGGTTTAGGCACTGTTTATCAACAAGACCTTATATTTTTTACAGAAAACTCAGCAAGGGTATACATTAAAGGCGAAAGTGGTTATCAAGGTAGGGTCGGTATTGGAACAGCAACCCCGTCGCATCCACTTCACATTACGGGCACTGGGCTGGCTTCCTCTAGTTTTAGAGCTCCAATATTCTACGATTCAAATGATACTAATTATTATGTAGACCCTTCCAGTACTAGCCAAGTAAATAACGTTACTATGAACGGTGAGCTAATTTTAGATAGTTACGGAGGTACTACTAAATTTATAGCAGGAAGTGGCGATGCCGCAAATTACACTAATCAAAATGTTATTTTATCAGGTTGGAATGGTTTAGGATTTTATAATCCTACGTCGGGAGGAAGTTATACAAATCAAACGACGGCTTTTTATGATTTTAGAAATGGCATATTTAGTGTAAAAGGCTCTCATAGAGCCCCTGTATTCTACGACTCAGATAACACTGATTACTACGTAAACCCCAGTGCTTCCGGTGTATCTTTACACATTAACGGAATAATTGATCAAGATTTTCAAGTAACAGATTTAAATTCAGCATGGACAGCTCCTGGAACAAGCAGGGATCAAGGTTTTATAGTTGGTAGATATCAAGGTAATGCTTCAAATAGACCGCATCACAATGATAATGCTAACTGGTTTGCAAATATATATTCACACGCTTCTGGAGGTACAGCGTCATATGGTATACAATTAGCAGGATCAAATGCTGCTTCTGGTGAGAACTCATTATCTTTAAGAACTGTAAGCAACGGGAGTTTTAGCTCATGGAGAAAAGTTTTTCATGAAGGACACACCCCAACAGCAGCAGAAGTGGGTGCGGCAGCATCTTCACACAACCATGCGGCATCTGATATAACTTCAGGAACGTTTGCAACAGCAAGGATCCCTAGTTTAGACGCTTCTAAAATAACTTCTGGAACGTTTAGTGATTTGTTTGCTAATAGCACTAGATATAATTTTGGGCTTATAGACGGAAACTCAAGCCAAACAAGAGATAAATTAAGAGTTTGGAACAGTAGTTCTTATACTATAGGTATGAAGAGCGGCTTTACTTTTGGACATTTAAATGACTACGCTATGTCATTCCAAATGAACAATGATAATGATAGAGGCTGGTGGTGGGGAGATGATGCACACACGGATGCGCAAGGCGCAATGTCATTAACTACTAATGGTAAACTAACTGTTGCTACATCATTATCTATTGGGCAAGGGGAATCTATCACATCAGCATCAACAGTACCTTTATTTGTTGACGGTACTGCTGTTTTTGACACAACCTCAAACACTGAGCCTGTGTGTATAAGTAGATCCGGCAGCACTTCTACAGAGGTTTTAAAAATAGGTGTAACTGACACTATTGCAACATTTAATTATATAGAAGACACTTCGAGCGAAGGCACAGGTAATTTTGGAAGATACGATTTTATACTAGGAGGCAATTCTAGTGAAACGTCCGTTACACCATTAATATTAGAAAAAACAAAAACCACATCAAACGCAGGTGCTTTTACGTTTGGTACGCCAGGGAATGGAAGTAATACATTAGGAAGATGGCTAAGTTTTGAAGGAAATGCAGATAGCAGTGGTGAAGGTTCTGGTAGATTATTTTTCTCAGAACACAATAGCTCTACAACCGATATGGATGATTATGGTATGTCTATCGGTTATAGAGGTGGCAGCGCATCTGTAACAACAGCTGGTGGTAATACTTGGACAGGTTTATCAGCTATTGGTAATGGCCAGTGGGGAATGTGGGGCCATAATAATAGTCTTGCTGGTTCATTAATTATGTCCGGTGATAGAAACGCTACTTATGTCAATTTTAATGGTAATAATATTACAAATGTTGGCGATCTTACTGCTACAGGATTATTTATAGGTGGAACTGGAGCGGCTAATGAATTAGACGATTACGAAGAAGGAACTTATAATTTGAAATGGAGTTTAGGAGGGAGTGCAACTTATGATGGTAATACCCAAAATTTTGGCTCCCTCTACCAAAATACATCAAAATATGTTAAAATAGGTAGGGTTGTACATATATTTTTAAAGTTTGAATTTAACTCTCATCCATCAAATTGGGCTAGCAGCGGTTCATATGTTTATTTAACAAATCTTCCATTTACACCGCTTTCGGGTTCAGTAGGTGGAAACTTCTCTATGCAGTGGAACAGCGACATAAGTAGTAGCGAACAAATTAAGGATTATGGAGGCGCTGGGCACTTTGGGCACAACGGGAGCATTAGCACCAGCCTCATACAGTTAGGTGTAAGCGGAAGATACAGTTTTGGTTATTACAGCGGTTGGAGTAATAGTGGGTCTCTGCTAGCTAACGACTTTCCAGGAGCGTCGCCAGGTGGAGCGAATGCAATGGTGGGGCATATAATGTATTATACAAATAGTTAAAATTTAAAACAATGAGTTTAACAAAAGAAAGAGCACTAGATAAAGTAGAGTTTGTCGGTGAATGGAAAGTTCTTCAAGTAAGGAATAAAACTGTAATAAAAGAAAACAGTGTCGTTCTTTCGGAAAGTTTTGATAGAGATAGCTACTATCCGGGTGATGAGCTGCCGGAAGATTTGCAGCCTTACGCAAATGGTGTATGGACAGAAACTTTGATTTCTGAATACGCTGCTCATTTGCAGGCTTTAGAAAAGGCTACGGAATATCTAGAAACAGAATAATAATTTTAGAAAATCAATAAAACAAGTGATTATTTAACATATAGTTAAACAATAAATTATAAATTATGAATATGAGTTATGAGTGGAAGATTACGGCTTTAAAGCAAGCACCCACGTTAGACGGATTGTCGAATGTAATCACAAATATAAATTTCGAATATAAAGGAACAGATGCC
>Ga0187219_1000362_pt1 | contig 21661 bp, 28 predicted proteins | sample 13SPOviralmetaG_FD_130162 | JGI IMG/M metagenome (GOLD analysis project Ga0187219, IMG submission 130162) | Marine viral communities from the oligotrophic San Pedro Time Series (SPOT) site, San Pedro Channel, CA, USA - 13 SPOT_SRF_2010-07-21... | ecosystem: Environmental > Aquatic > Marine >... | reverse complement strand
TGGAGCCGATCTAATCACCGATGTCCAAGATACTTCTTTGAATCTTTTCGCTGAAGAAACTATGAACTTGCCTAACAGCAATCTTCCCGGACTTCCAGTCGTTCCTAACGACTTTGGCGAATCCTCTGCTCTCACTTCTGGAAACAGCGTTCCACAATGGTATGGTGCTGACGGAGAATTGAGTGCTTCTGATAAAATGGCACTTAAGCGTAAGCGTATCATGGAATCCAAGATGCGTGGTATTAACCGTCGTAATGCTCGTAAAGACAAGATGGAACAAATGTCTGCTGAAATGGTAAATGATATTCAATTCGAAGAAGTTGGCGGACAAGATGCTCTTGGTGTCGGACTACCAGTAATTGCTAATGACTTTGGCGAAGATTCTGCTGGTGGCAGTGGACACGGTGTTCCACAGCAATACGGTGCTGAAACTGAAATGTCACAACTCATGACTTCTAACGCTCTTGGTCAGGCTGGTGTCAACTATGATCATGAAATCCACTACCGTGCTGACGAATTGAGTGCAGAAGACTTCCCCGGACTTCATGCTGCTGAACAAACTATGTCTCTTTCACCGGCCCTACCCGGACTTCCAGTCGTTCCTAACGACTTTGGTGAATCCTCGGCACTAACTTCAGGAAACAGCGTTCCACAATGGTATGGCTCGGCTGAAGATAGTCGCAGTCCGAAAAACTATATTTATAATCGAGATAATCAATTAGAAGAAAAGATTAGTTTGTTCAAAGAAAAGATAGCAGTTTTGGAAGAAAAGAGGGTTCAAAATCGTGATCAAATGCAACATCTGGAAGAAAATCGAGGTCAATTCTCGATAGACCGAAGAAACTCTTTGGTTGAAGAAGAATATGAAATATTGGAAAGCATGGATAATCTGGAGCGAAAAATCCATCATTTAGAGCAAGAAAGAGATGGACTTAATAAAATCCATCTGGATGCAGAAGGTCGTAAATACGGAAAGCGACAACGCTTCGATCATATCAAGGGTAACTCTCGTTACTTGGCTCGTAATTCTAAAGGACAATGGATTAGCAACGTCGGAGTTAGCGGATCTATTAAGGCTGATCTCCGATCCAATGCTAAGAGCCAGCAACCAGTTGGTTTCCGTGGACTTGGCGATGCTGATGTTCGACAAGCCGAAGCCGCACCATCCGTAGTTGACGCTGCTGAACCTTTGGAATACATTCCTTATGAGTTTGCTGACGAAATGGATGTTGGTGAATACATCTCTTCTGATGATTTCATGGTGCTACTCGCAGAAACTGTTGATGGTATGGCTCTTCGCTATAAACCACCAATGTATCGTAGCCCACTTGCTATGGCTGGAGCAGGAGCGATCCTCGCAGTTGTTGGTATGAAGTTGCTTAAGAAGTAATTTGATTAACTCAAGTTATAAATAGGTGGTGTGTCGTATGATACACCATGGACATCAACGATAAGTTCCGAAAGCATTATGCTGAGCAAGGCGTTACTGAAACGGATTTAGCCGATTTTAATCTTGATGCTCTGGATTATATCCACTGGGGTAATAATTCCGTAGCCTTTCCTCCGTTTTTTGAAACTGAGGATGTTACTGAAGTCACAGGCTATGTTTACACTGGTTATCATGGAGCCGAAGGAATCCGTGTATCTCCATTAACACTTACTGTGGGATCTCCCGATCCAAGAAACTCTGCTTATACTATTTCTCGTTTACTAACTGCTACCGATCTTAATGGGGTCGAAACTACTCTTATTGGTTTAGATGCGGTTGATCAGGATGTTATCGAAGCCAAAGTATCTCCTTATGTTCATCTTTTCCAAAACTATGAACCTTTGAGCAATTTGTTGGCAGCCTCATTTGGCCCGTTGCCTGTTCACGTTATGGATTTCGAAGGTGCTCACCTTGATCCTGTTTGGACCATTCATCAGTAATCTATAAATAGTCGTGATGATAACTAAAGATTATGGAAGATCTATCACCAGAACTTTCTTCACTCAAAGAAGAGATTGAAGAATCTGCTAATGTGACAGAAGAAGTCAAAGATGCCGTTCCAACTACGGAGGCTGATTCCTCAACTTCGGCTGCTGATATGGCAGGTCACGCTGCAGGAGCCATGACCAAGGCTAAGCAAGCCATGGAAAAACTCGACGAAAGAGAAGATGGTATCACTGATGAAGTTGAAATCGGTCTCGATGAGATGCACCAAGCACCTACCGATCCAGTAACTCCACCAGAACCAGCAGGGGAAAGTATAGATTATAGTGCTGTCACCCCGCCTGAACCTGAAACTATGTCTGCTCCAATTTCGGCTTACTCGGCTGAAGAAGTCATGGCAGCCCAACAGAACTACGAATTATCTAATCGAGTCGCTCAAATGGTTCCTGCTGAATATGAAGAATGGATGTTTCCACCAATGGGCCATCCCGGATATCATTTGGGGCAACTTTGTTTGTCACGAGTAATTGCTAACCTTGCTTCTGCTGGTTATAATTCCGTTACTCTCGACGAAGATCCCGTAGTTTACCCCCGTAAAGTTCAGATCGCTGCCAGCACTTGGTCACAAACCCATTACACGGGTGATGATTTAGAAACTACTCGTCGTGAACTTACTATGGCACCTGCTTCAGAAGTTCAAGTTCTTATCCCTGCTACTTCTACTATGATTGATGATCTGGTATCTTCTCGATACCCGCCTATGGATGTCGAAGTTGAAACTGTAATGGTAGAAGATAAGACTACTTCACCATTAGTTAGCATGGGTGTTATTGCAGCCACAGGACTTACTGCTATGATACTCCCGATTTACTTGGTCCGTCGTTGGACAAAACTATAAATAGTAGAACCACTGAGGAATAACTATGAATCTTGACCTTGCGATCCAGAACACTTTGAAAAGGAGTCCTATGGATTCGGCTATGCACGGCGTTCTTTCGAACTTCGGTGGACAATACGAACTAAAAAGTTTCACTGAAAATGGTAGTCTTCAAGAAAGACTCTTTGGCGATTCCGTCGGAGTTACTTCACCCGTTGGAGAGGCCAACTTGGCCAAACCAGTGCTACGAGAACAACGAGAAGTAGTCACCCTTCAACCTGCTGTCGATCAAGAACTTAGTTATGGTGGTCGTGCTTTCAAGGTTTCTTTTGAGCCTGCTAATCAACGCTGGACCCTTATTGAATACATTCCTGAAACTGGCTTTAGTGGTTTTATCAACAAACTTATGGGTCGTCCAAATGGTGGCCGAGAAGAAGTTATTGCTGTCAAGATGGGATCGGCGGCTACTCACCGTTTCCTAACTGAAGTTGAGACTTCCAGACTTCCAGAAGAACTCAAGCGTGAAATCGCTTCTATTGGTGTTATGTCTATGAAGCCTGTGGTATCGGCTGTCAGTCAGTCCCTTCGCACAGATTCTTTTGATGATGCTATCGACATGGCTGGAACAGCACCAGTTTCCGCTCAATCATTTAATCAAAGTAACGTTATGGAAATGGATCTGGCTGCAGAATACTCTGGAGTTAAGAAACTCAAGTCGAATCACTTTATGGGCGACACCGTTATTCCAACCCCAATGTCTCACATTCACGCAGGTGGATTTAGAAATGCAGAAGGATTCAACCAAAATGCGGTTGGGGCTTACGTTGCACCACCAACCAAGGTGGCTGGCGGATCTCGCAAGAACAGCAGGTCACTATGATAAACTATAAATAGTCGAAGGGAGAGTTATATATTATGGACTACGCACCAGTAACCTCAGATCTTGAATCATCTTTTGATGTCCTCACTGAAGAATCCACCTACGCAGGTGCTTTCGGATTAGTTGCAGGAGCATTTATTGGTGGTCTATTAACTTACCTACCATTCTACCGTCTTGGCCGTGCTGCTGATATTGGTAGCACTGTGGTTACTGCTCTGAGCGGTGGCTATCTTATTGTTAACTCCCGATCTCGCCCTGATTCCTATGGCAAGGCTATGAATTATGCAGGAACGGCTTTGATTCTTTCCTCAGTTGTTCAAGTTGCTGGCATGGTTTCACCTGCTGTCGGTGGAATGCTCGGACGCTACTCTGCAGAAGACCTTCCTCAATCTGGTAGTGGATCGGTAATCGGTCAAGAAACTGCTACTCATTCTTACTCTGATATCAAAAACGCTGAAGAGTGGGAGTTTGAACAATCTACTGTTCGAATGCAAGAGCGTGGCATGGATGGACTAACGCTTTCTTCAGTTGAAGAAATGGCTCCACTTGGACACGGTGTTGATCAGAACTTCGGATCTGAAGAAATCTATGCTACTCCAACTGGAGGAGTCGATCAAGACTTCGGCGGAGCCATGATTGAATCCACTACGGTGGCCAACCCAATGGAAATGGCAGTTAGTGATTACGTTACTGCTACCGATACTTTGGGCAAAGGGGCTATGGCTGGATTTACAGGAGTTAATCCTCTAACAATGACTACTTACTCTATGGACACCCCACCCGTTATGTCACGTTCTGATGAACCTACTATGAGTATGGGAACACCTGATCCATCAGTTCAAGAAGTTTCACCTTACTTCAAACCCCCGACTACTGCAGATTCTGGAGAAGCCTATATTCTCGGATCGCACACCGTAGTCAACGCTGGACAGCCCATGCAATTCTATGGCGCAGAAGGTCATTATTCCACCACTATTGGTAACCACGTCCGTGGTGCTGAAGGAAATGGTTCCATTTTCGGAATGTAAAACTATAAGTAGTGGAAAACCCAAACAAAGAATAACCAATAACTGGAGATGAAAAATATGCTAAACACAATTATGAATACGCTTGTAAACCCCTTGACGATCGGAGCCAGCCTGACAGTAGTCGGTGCTGCTGGACTTGTTGGTGGAATGTTCTCGGACGTTCTATCTTATCAAATCCCAATCGTTGGAATCAACCTTGGCACACTAATGTATGTCGTGCCTCTTTCGGTTGGTGTCGTGACCTTGGCTCGCCGCTACGCTGGCATGGACGTTCCGTTCCTCGGAATGATCGCTGACGAAGCAGCCGCTGAAACTGGATTTAACTGGGGAGAAAACTCCTCCGGTCCAGACAATGGTAACGGCGTTCCTATCTACTACGGATCGTGAGATTCACTAAGTAGTAATACCCATAGGTGATACCATGAACAAAGTTAGATCAACCCTTGTAAACGAATATACCGTCGGAGGTTCACTCCTTTTGGTCGGTTTTGGCTTCTTTAGCACTCGTTTTGCAGACGTTCTTTCTTATCGAGTCGCAACCGTCCCTTCAATGATTCCAGTTATTGGTGGTGCATCTGTCACCGTCGGTCGTGTTCTCGGAATAGTTCCTGCTACTCTCGGATTAGCCGTTCTCTTTAGAAAGGCTCGTGATGTTCCAGTGGTTTCTGAAGCCACTGAACTACCTCTGGTAAAAACTATTGTCAACTATGTTGAAGATTTAAGTGATGAAATGGGTGGCACAATTGAGGCTACTCCAGTTATGGTCATGGATCTATCTGCTCAAGAAATGGCTGCTGAAGAACTACTACTATGTTCCGAACATGATGATTACTTTTCAGCCTGTGGCTGTGGAAGCAAAGTTTCACCTGCCGAAGTTGAACCAAAAGCCGCTGAAGAATTAGCGGCTGAAGAAACTATGGCTGCTGAAATGGAAGTTCCTAAGAAAAAGACCACAGGAAGTCCAAAGCAACAAGCATGGCGATCCTGTGTCGCAGATGCTAAAGGCGATATGGCCAAGGCTAAGCAACTTTACTCCGCTATGGGATATTAAGGATTGATTTTAATGATCAACAATCCTATGGCTTATTATAAAGAAATGGGATTTACTTCTCTTGATTCTATCGTTTACTCTACTGCTCTGATCGGTTCGATCGGTGGCCTACTTGGAATTGTCCAAGGAGTTCGTTTTATGCAACTTAATCAAATTATTGCTTTCTCTGTTATGACGGCAGGATCGCTTTACGGTGCTAAAAAGGGTTTGGACATCGCTAACGAGTATTATCCCAAAGAAGAGTAATTATATATAGTTGTCTAACTATATTTATATTATGACAGGAATCATCAATTTTTTCCGTGAAGATTGGTTTGCTTTAGTCGTCGGCAAACTCTTTTATTTTGGTGGTGAACCTTTAGACAATGGCGATGGTGATATTTCACCACACTACTTAAATTGTTCTAACCCCGATATTTCACCAGATAGTTGTGATGAGTGCGAAGAAACAGCGGCTTATTCTGATGGTAGTTTCGTAAAATACAAAGGAGATAATGTTTACAACATTTCTGAAGTTAAAAGCGCAATCTTAGAATACTATAATGAACTTGGACCTGATGGCTGGGATCAAGCCGAATATCGACCCTACCGTTGGACAACCGTTACTAACCAGCCATCACCTAATAAATATAAAACCGTTCACAACTTATTAGACAAAGATGATGATCTTTGGTATGCACTCATAGAATTAAAGCAACCCACCAAGGAAAGTTTCAACTATCTGGAAAAATTACAGGAGCATTTTCAAGATGATTGACCTTACAAATTACCAAAAACAGGCAAAAGTTTATATAGTCACAAATACAATATATAATTAGCCCTCAGGGGCAGGATTGAAAAAATATGTCAATGAGAAGCCAAGTATACGAATGGAGTAACCTTCAGGCCAACGCAAATCAGTTGCGCCGAACCACCCTTGACCTGCCAGTTGCAGTTGTCGCAAACCGTGAATATGATATTTTCACAGGTGGATTAGGAAACAACATCACCAAGCCCGCAGAAACGACCGCCACACAGTTTATCGTCATCGAAGACGTTGCTGCTTCCCCACTTCTAAGTGGCGCAGTTCAGATTCGAATCAACACGACAGACTACTTCCAGAACCCTGACGTTACTGATATGTCTGGTATTCCGGGATTGGCAAGTCCATACCCTCGTGGTGCACCTTCGTCCATCGACACTTCCCTCACCACCGCTGGTGCAGTTGGAGATCAGAACATCTTGAAGTCTTTCGACCTTTACCCTGTCGTTTACGTCCTTCCGGGTCAGACTTTCCAGATCCTCTACTCGAACTCAGGAACCACTGCTGACTCAACTGAAGTCGTTTCATGCTTCTTGAAGTATACTCTTTACGACGGTCCAGACGCTCTTATCGCCAACAAACTTTTGGAACTTGGTGTCACCATCAACCCAAACAACGTTGACTGGTATAAGCGATCCTTGATCGAACAACAACAACGCTCCCGTGCTGTCGCAGGAGGCCAAGCATAATCCGAGGGGATTTAAAATACCAAACAATGGAGTTGAAAAAATATGTCAATGAGATCACAAGTATATGAATGGGACGCTGCACGAAACGGTGGCGGAGCAGTAGCAACCTACATCGGAAACCGCACATCGATTTTCGTCGGTGGACTTGGTAACAACATCACCAAGCCTGCTGAAACAACCGCAACAGAGTTCGTCGTTATCGAAGATATTGCAACCACAGCATCGCTGGGCACACTATCGACCATGACCCCAACAACTGTTGTCCGTGGCCTTGTCGCAGGAGTAAACACTGCTGCTGTGCCTGTTGGTAACGGAATCTGTGGACCACGTTCCTACGTCCAAGTCAGGATCAACACAACGGATTACTTCCTCGACCCAGATAACATCCCTAACGATGGAATCCCGGGCGCAGCAAGTCCTTACCCACGAAGTATTAACTTCCAGCCTTCCTTCAACCTTTACCCTGACGTTTACGTCCTACCGGGTCAGGTCTGGGACGCTTTGGTGACCTTCTACTCTGATGGATTCGCTGGTGCTAACTTCGCTCTTGGCGAACTTCAGTGCTTCGTCAAGTATACCCTCTACGATGGCCCAGATGCCCTCATCGCTAACAAGTTGTTGGAGATGGGAATCAGTATCAACCCGGGTAACGTCGACTGGTATAAGCGTTCCTTGCTTCAGGCTCAGGCTTGAAGTCGGTAACTCTTCACAGAAAACACCGATCTAACCCTTCAATGAGGCATAAGTAGTCGAAAGACTACACAAATGCGGAGATACGGTTGATCATTGGGTGATACAATGAGGATGACTTCTGCTAAACTGGGAACGGCTTTGACTGTTATCGGTGCAAGTATGACTGGTTATCACACTCATAGTATGCTGGCTGTCAAAAAGTATGATTCCAAGTCCCTCTTTTGGGCATTAACTGGAGTCATTTCCTTTGGGATCGGTCAGAATCTGGTTGCTGACGCACTTCACGATAGATTTAAATAGGTAGTAGGGATAACTATCCCTTATGTTTGATATCATCATTCCCACCTACAAGATCCGTCCTGACTTGATTAAGCGGTGCTTAGATTCTATTGATGATCAGGTTTTTAAGAAACATAAGGTATACCTTGTCGACGGAACCCCGTCTGATTGGGAACACTTTAAAGAGTTTCGATCCGTCGTCGATAGTCATGCCGTAGTTTATCTACGTCAAACTGGAAAGGGAGTTTCACAGGCTCGCAATCAAGCAGTTTCACAAGGATCTAATCCTTATGTGGCTTTCTTAGATGGTGATGACTACTGGTATCCTGAGCACTTGGATGAACTTGCTAAAGCGATCGACAACACCGATGATCAGTATGTTATCTGGTGGAATCCTATGGACACTACCGTAGTTCTCACCACCCCTAAAAACACCTTTACGTCTAATAAATTGTGTAATTATTTTGCTAATCACCAAGATTGGCATCCTCGTTACCATGGTTTGTTTATTACCACCCACCCTGTTTTCCCAAGTTCTGTCGCCGTTAGCAGAACCAGATTTAATGATGTTAATGGATTCCCTGAAGACTTATTTGCAGGAGAAGATGTTATTCTTTGGCATAAGATGTTAGGAGATAGTCGAAAAAATAATAATATTTTTCTGAGTTATCAGACTGATTTCGTCGGTGCTTATCATGATTTACAAGATGATACTTATGGTGGAGATACTGGCTTTTTTAATAAAGGTCAACATCCTTTAAAAGATATTTATGGTGATGATGCTGAAAAAGTGTTTCAAGAGAACTTAGCCTCCCGATCCAAGTATTTTACTTTGGGTGACAAACCCGAGGATATCGATCAACAACTATGGGACCAAATTAAATCTGCCAAATTATACGAAGGCTGGCTTGTTTGAGATAAGTGATAACTATATATTCGTGGTATCCACAATCCTAAAATATGCCCAACCAACCGCCACCACAATTTGTTATTACCACACCTGTTGGAGATATTGCTCTCGATCCTACTGAAATCCGTGATGTCTGGGCATTTGTCTCAGAATCTGTTGGTGTTGACATTCAAGATGAACAAATAAAAGATTTTTTAGGAGATTCTGTGGAAACCAAGCGTGACTTTTATCATAGTAAGTCTTATGTGGGTTGGGGTCACTCGATGATGGAAGTTGTTAATCGAGATTATGAAATTGTCAGAATCAGTAATTATAATAATCGTATGTCTGGCGAGGCCTCTCCGATCTGGTTGGATGAACGCATCAAGAAAGATGGAGAAGAAGTTAGAATTAAGATCCCTCATAAGATGACGATGTATCTCCGATCCAAAAAGGATAATCATGGTTTAGTTATTGCCTTTTATCCTTATGACACCTATGAATTAGACATCATGTATCACTTTTGTTCTGATGATACTTTTGATTATACTATCTGGAAAAACAATCTTAAAAATCATTTCTCTACGGAAGGTATTTACAAGAATCAGTCTTTGACGGCTGCCTTTGATTTCTTAGACAATCAACAAGTAGCATGGAAAGATATTGTCTTGGAACAAGGGGCGATGGATAACCTTAATCGACACGTTATCAACTTTATTTCCAATCTCCCTAAGTATAAGGATGTTGGCATGAGAGCCTCTCGTGGTATTCTCCTGACTGGGCCACCGGGGACTGGTAAGACCCTTTGTTGTAGTATTCTCATCAACCAAACTGATTCCACAGTTATCTATGTTACTCGTAATGCTGTCACGGATCGAGGACAGATTGATGACCTCTATAAATTGGCCCGATTCCTTGCCCCCACACTGGTAGTTTTCGAAGATATTGATACTCTTGGTGGTATCGATCGAGAAGAATCCGATCACCCCCTATTGGGAGAGTTCCTCAATTGTTTGGCAGGGGTCGAAGAAAACGAAGGTGTTATCACCTTGGCCACTACTAACTACCCTCAACATTTAGATTGGGCTTTGGCTGATCGCCCCGGTCGATTTGATCTTAGGATTAACTTTGGTTATCCTGACAAAGAGGCTCGCAGACTTATCTTTGAAAAGTATCTGACTAATTGTTCTCAAGGTGATATCAACTATAAATCGTGGGCTAAGAAAACTGAAGGTTACTCAGGAGCATACCTCCGAGAATTAGCAGCCCTCTCGTTTATGATTGCTACTGAAAAGGACACTGCTCTCAACAATGATATTATCACGGAAGCCTTTACGGAGTTAGAAACTCAGCGATCCTTAGTCGCCAAAGAGAAAAATCTTCTCCGTAATAAGGAAGAGTCTCATGACTTTATGTGAGTAAACTATAAATAGTCGCAGGGTCTAATAACTTATATGGCCAAGACTCGTGATACTGTTCAAGAACTACCTGCCCAAGAAGTAGGTTTCCTTTTTGGAACTATGTTTGATCTTACTACGCTTCCAAAAGAACTAAAACACACTGGTAAAGTCGCTAAAGGCGAGTTTAAAATCGTGGCTCACTTCCCTGCTATTCACGCTAAGAATGGCACCGAAGCATCTTACTTGGCTCGTCACCGAACCTTCCGTGGTGGACTTTATGCTACCTATCAAGATGGCCCATACAAGATCGATGAAGTCAATTGGGATGCTACCAACCGTGCGGGTGTCCACATGGTCACCATGACTAAATACGGTCAAGTGGTCGAGTTTCCTTCCCAACCTTCTAAAACTATGCCCGGTAGCCTTAAACTAATGGTTCAAGAATTAGTAGAGTCCCTTAAAACTCCGGGTTTTATCATTCGTTGTAGTGGTCTCGGCGGTGCTTTGGAACCTAAAAAGGGAACTACTGATGAATACAATGTTATCCTTCTAAATGGTGATGTCAAATGCCCTAAGAAACTTGCTAACCACGTTCCTGCTAAATATCATGCTGAGGATGAATCCATCTTCCTTGCTCAAACAGGACCTTGGTGTGGTAACGCTGAAGATTATCAGAAGCCTCCTTGGATCAAAGGCCCCGGCCGAAAGACCCGTGCCATGCGATCCGCTAAAAAGCAAAAGAACATCGAACTTCGTGAAAAGCGTCAAGCCGATGAAGGGCGTTACAAATGGACACATGGCTTCTTTGACTCCCTATCAAAAGAAAAGAAAATCGAGGTCTTAAAAGAGATAATTGATCACGATAGCAAAAACCCACGATATTCTTGGAGTAGTGGTGCAATATATGATCCTTCGTCTCAATACGATGACAAAACAGTTCCATCGGCAGCATTCAATCTGGATGGAAAGAGCGTTAATCCAAAGGTCATGTTAGAGCACCTCAAGAAAAGTGCCGAACAGATGACTCAAATGGGAGATTCTTTCTTCCCTGTTATTCCTAACACGGGCGGTGGAGACTCTGCCCTTGGATCGGGACGTGGAGTTCCTCAATGGTATGGTGCTGAATCGGCTTTCGATAAATTGGCTAACAAAGTTGCTCAGGGTTATATCAAGAAAGGTAAATCCAAGGAAGAAGCATTAGAGATCGGACGAAAGACGGCTTATAAAATCGGAGCCAAGAAATACGGAAAAGCAGGTATGAAGCGTAAGTCCATGGAAGGACGAATGCGTCGAAAGAATGCTGAGGAAACCATGAACTTTGAGTTTAGTAACCTTCCGGGACTTCCTGTCGTTCCTAATGACTTTGGAGAATCCTCGGCACTAACTTCAGGCAACAGCGTTCCACAATGGTATGGTGCTGAAGGCTCTATGTCTGATGAAGAAGTTATAGCCATCCTTACCGAAGTTGAAAAATCCGACAGAGGAGTTTATGATAAATACCCTGTGGAACATGTCCGAATGGCTATGTCTTTAGTCAATCAAAGGCCTTCTTTGAAAGCATGGGCTCAGAAAACATACAGTGCCGAAACTTTTGAGGCTCCAATGCCTTTCTACCCTCCCAGTAAAGGCGATGTTGATCGTGTGCAAAAAGCCATTCGATCCCGTCACCAAGGAATTAGATTTAAAGGATCTCCAACCTACCTTACAGAAAGGAAAGATGGATCTAACAAATACCATGTTTTTCAGATGACCAATCGTGGTGGCTTTAATGGCTATGGTCGAATCGGCCACACCATGTCTTTATTCGGACCTATGTCTCCACAACAATACCAGTCCAAACTCAAATCAAAAATGAGAAAAGGATATCGGGAGACTGGATTTTAATGTGTGATAATTGCGGATGTGGAAAAATGGCAGAAACTTTTAGAGCACCTTACGCTGGATCTGACGCTTTGTCAAGTATAGACTTTTCAAAAGCCCAAATTACTAATACTATTGGAACTGGTGATTTCGATCACGCCAGTTTAAACTCCTCAGGACATCAAAACATCTTTGCTAATGCCGAAGAGTTTGCTGCAGCCAGCACGGCCCGTCCCGATCTACCTCGTGAAAAGAGAAATGTTCTTAGTTCTGTTAGAGCAAATTACGATCCTTCTTTTAGTTGGTCTTCATGTAGTTGGGGCCCTTACTTTAACCGTTTTGCGGCTGAGGGTTCTAACAAGTTTTATTCCGTTTGGGTTTGGGAACGATCTCCGGGCATTTACACTGCCATGGGAGCATACGGCGGATTGGGTCAAAACCCCCGTCTTTTCAACGTCGGCCAGACTCGTGATCTTCAACAGGCTGTCAACATGGCTAAAAAGAAGTTGCAATCTAAGCAAAAGAAAGGTTATCAAACCTACTCTGCTGAATACATTTCCTCTCTAAGTAATGGTATCGTGCAATTCGAAGACGGTTCTGGATTTTCATCCGCCTCTGCACCTCCTAATGATATCTTCCTTTCAGAAGAAGGCAACGCCCCTGTTCAAGACCCTATGGAGTTTGGAGAAATGGCTAACTGGACACCTATGGATGGCAGTGAAGGACTCAAGCGAAAGCGAGCCGAAAGTCAAGTTTTTGCCCTCACCTATTTCCTTCAAAACGATGTCAATATGGAAGATATTACTGATGTTACAGAAGCCTTAGAACTTTACCTTAGCCTTAGCGAAGATATTGCTGAAATGGATGCCTCTGGACTCCAAAAGCACCCTCGTTACGAAGTTGCCAACCGAATGCTTTCGGATCTATCTTACCGATTAGATGATCTTCAAACTCAACTTCCCGAAATCGATGTTGATATTGAAATGGATGCTGAATATGATGCATGGCGATCCGCTTTCACTGATGGTGCGGCGGCTACCCAAATCCACAAATACGATCGCAACTGGATGCAAAAAGTAATGAATCCCAAATCTCGACAAGTTAAAGCGATGTGGAGCGATGCTGAGCCTGATTTCATGCAAGAATTAAAATCTGCAGAAAATGGTGTTTTCCAAGAAGCCGGGAGCATTTTGGATCGAATCACACCCCTAACTTGGGGTCTTGGAATTGTTGGTGCTTTCTTCTTGGGTAAGAAACTATAAATAGCAGAGGAGGCAATTGATTATTATGCTTAACCGATTATTGGATAAAGAAAATCTCATTAACATGGCTTTGCCAATCATGGCAGGAGTAGCCGTCGGAGCATACTATCTGAATCGAACATCTCCTGCTTCTGAAGAACCTGAAGAGGAAGAAGAGGAAGAAGTCAAAGAAGCCCACGTCGAACCACAGCGTCAAGCAGGTATCGCCCGTGATTGGGGATCAGTTCCTCGTGTTTCCACTCAAAGAAATATCTTAGCAGGACAAGCCGTTGGTCAAACTATTGATTACACTCTTCCAGTTGGACAAAGTGGACAAGGCAGCGATCCAGTTAATTCTGATTGGACGGCTTACAGTTATACTTTGATGACTACGGAACCTACTTTTGGTCAAAATTATTTTGGCCGTGCTCTCGGTGTCGTCTGATATTTACAGGCTAAACTATAAGTAGTCGTGATGACAAAACATATCTATGGTAGACTTCGTTGCGCTACGCAATCAGATCCTTCACGGCGAAGGTATTGAACCTGTTGAACGAGAGCCCTCTCGTGTCGAAAAAGAAAGTTTTCAACTTTCCACAGGTATTCCTTTGTTTGTAGGACTTTCCACTTTAGCATTTATTGGTATCGATAGATTCAAATTAAAGATGCTTGGCACAGCGGCAACACCCTTAATGATGTTTTTGGGAGTAGCCCCCCTTTCATATGGTTTAGGTCGTTTGACTCGTGGCATGACCTCCCAAGAAGAACAGCAAAAATATGAGCGTTTATTAGATGCTACTCAAGCCGCTTATTCCGATCTGGATGAGGAAGAGGAAGAAGAACAGGCTGCTGAAAATCCTGATCAAGTAGGTTTGCTCGATCCAGACGCTCAGTATTACTTTGATGCTGCTCCTTCCGTCGATTATCTTAACTTTGGTTCTAATGGTTTATTTGGTGATGCTATTGGACAAGAAATAACTTCTTTTGAGGCTAATCAAGACCTATTTGCCCCAAGGCAAAGTTTCGAGTCTCAGACTTTTGGATGGTGATTAAATGAAAGAAGAGTTTTACTGTTTGCCCCTTAAGAAAAAGGTCAAGGCTAAAATCACTACGGTGGTAAAAAAGAAGAGTTATGCGCTTAAAGGAGTTCACAAGGTTGGAGATAAAACTTACAATCTTAACAAAACCTGTTCTAAGGCCCGTGCTGAAGAAGTTGCAGCCGCTCTGGGCATTGAGATAGAACACACAGCAGCCGCAGAGACCGTAGTTCCAGAAGGATCATTCCTCCCAGAAGGATCGGGTAACGTCATTGGACAAAACACTGCTGGCACCGAGACTGCTATCGAAGCCACTGAATCTACTCCGACGGCCAACACCACTCCTTTCCATTCCGATTCTGAAGATAAGATCGGCCCGATGAGCATGGCTGCTGAAGTTAGTGTAGGTGATAACTGCCCCACCTGTAAAAAAGAAATAGAAGAAGTAGCAATTTGCTCTTCCTGTGACACCCGTTCTTGTATGCCATGTCGAGATTCTGGCGATTGGAGTTATGATGAAAAACTCGTTTCCAATGATAATTCGGGTGATATTTGTGGTAGTTGTATTACCAAGAATGCTGAGGGTTATAAAAAGTCTCGATCCTCATCTGATGAAGAAGAGGTTCTCGAAGGGGCTATGGAAGACGAGTTGGCAGAAGATGTTCCCGAAGGATTTAGCCCCAGTGATGATAAAACAGTTCAGTTTGAAGATGGCACTCTTATGAGTCCTACTAAAGAGGCTGAAACAGGTGGTGTTTCCTATGCTATCGAACCTGATCATTGGCTACGCCTACAAGCCCACCGTGATTGGCAAGGCACTCGTGAAGAAGTTAACGTCGAGCGTGAAAACAACTTCTGGGTAATCACAGGATCTCAAGAATCTGCGGACGATATTTTAGATCTCATTATTGAAACTGCTGATACCGAACTCACTGATATGACTCCCGTTACCTCTACTGGAATTAGTAAAGGGGTAACTCTCGGAATTGGAGTGCTGGGAATTGCAGCCAGCATAATCTTACTGCAAAGATTTAACAAGAGTGATTAAGATGACTGGATATGATATAACCTGCGACCCCGGAAGCCTATACAGCCGAAAATGCTATGTTAATACTGCTTCAGGCGCAAAACAAGAAATTATTGGATACGATGGGTCTGGTAATCCTATCTCTAAGCAAGCCACTACTGCTGCTGGCACAGCATGGCAACCCTCAGTTACTGTTCTCGATCAAGACGGTAACGCTTACCAGCCCTATGGTGCTGGTGGACTTCCATTTACTATGTCAGGTATCGCAGGAATCTTTGGAATCACTCCTTCCTCGGGTGCCGATCCTCAAGATTGGAAATACATTACGGAATCAGCCCCCGGCTCTTACTCTCGCAAAATGTATAATCAACGAACCTGTAACCCACTTTGGAACACTCAAGGATGTAAGACCGACCCTGCTGGCGATTCTGGTGGCGTAACTACGGCTCCTGATGCTACTGCTAATGCTGGATCTCAGTCTTGGTATAATAAGTTTTTCGGTTTCTTTAATTCAGATACTGAAAACATTTCTGGAATGGTAGAACCTACCACTACTTCCTACCGAGGATTGATTGTTCCTGCTGTGGCTGCGGCTGCTCTTGGTTATATCTACTTCGGAGGATCGGAAGATGACCAAGGTTGAAAAAGAAGTCATTGAAGAAACCTTTAGTGATCAACAACAAGCGGAGTTGACGGCTAAGCGTAAGGCTTGGCGTAACCTTTTGATTCCTGCCGTTGGATCAGCGGCATTCTTTACCAGCACCATGCTGGGAGTCATTAGAACTCATAAGCAACATGGCTGGCCTAATGGATCTTTCTATATGTCTGATTATCTCCTTATGGGCGTTCCCTTCTTAATTCTTTCCCTTGGGTTCTTCGAAGAGTTCTCTAATCGTGAAGACAAAATCTTTAACTCGGAGGGATAATATGTCTACTCCTTATAATAACTATTATGGTGCCTGCATGACATCTGAAGGAGATTGTTTTGAAACCTCTCTGGAAACTTGTCGTGCTATCGGAGGTCGATTCCAAGGCCCCGGCACTTCTTGTGGAGGATATCAGCCACCAGTTATGATGCGATCTGAAACTACCGAAACCAAGGGGAAAGGAAATGGTCTCTGGTTGGCAATCACCGTTGGTGTGATGACAGGTGTGGCGACAACTATCTTTGGTAATGTTCTTTCCGAGATGTGGCTGGATCGCCTAAGAGAAGATCCTGAGTTACACACCACCCCTGATGATCTTGACGGGCCCGTATAACAATAGATACATATAGGTGGTCTGACAACCTTTAATGATGTCCAATGAAGTCTGGTTGGAATATTTATCAGCGAGGAGGGAATCGTATCTTTCAGAACGTCGACGACTTCTCGGACCTGAGTATGCTATGGACCCACAACGCTGGGATTCCCTTTTGGAACAAGAATGGACTATTATGCGAGATCGTTTGGCCTCTGGACATGACATCGAAGATCCTGTCAAAAGACAACTCGGAGATGATTTCTTTGAACGAAAACTTATGGAACAATTGGAATCCGAAGTTCACCAAGTCGCCTCAGATTTTGAAGAGATTCAATGGAATAATCAGTTACTACCCTTTGTTTATTACGAAGATTTTATCATGCTGGCTCAGCAAGGTATCTTTCGATTGGAAGAGTTTATTTTTGATAAAGGCCGTCGATGGGAAAAGAAAGTTTTGGAAACGCTTACTGCCTACGGGTATCAATCCGTGGGCCATATAGAATTATTTGAGGAGGTTTATTTACATGTTGTCAAAGGATGAATGGGATGAGATTGATAAAACAGAGTTTGTTTCTGTTAAGGGAATGCTTATCATTGTGGTTTTATTGTCTGTTATTGTTCAATCCGTAGCACAACTTTTCACTCCCTCTTTTTGGATCAACTACCAACTATTAGCCTTTATTTTGGCCACTAACGTCGGAGCCGTAGTTTTAGCGATGATGGCTCAGTCTTCAGCCGATAAAATATCTCGAATGTATCGTCGAGCCTTTACACCAGAGTTTTATCAAGGTTTGGGTGCTATCACTAAAGTCTTTAACTCCTTAGAATCTCAAGCCGAAGCCAATGGACAAGATCTTTCTAAAGAATTGGAATCCTTAGGCCCTCGACTCTATGGCTTTTTGTTTTCTGATCGTCCTGATTTAGAACCTCCTGTGGTAGAAGTAGAGCCTTCACCCGAATGGTCTGATGAGTCAGAATTGTTTGCCTGATGCAACTAACCGATAGATATTTATAGCGGTAACACGGATTTTTAAGTATGTCTCGCTTTCACGCTTTTGTGCAGGCCTGCATTTTTACGATCTTTATGATCATGGCGGTTTGTGCTTTCTTTTTTGGCTACATCTGGAGAGAGGGTTTCTTAGGACCTGAAGAATCTGAGGATGCTATTAACGCTTTGTTAGCAACTATTGGCCCGTGGGCCTTTGCTATCGATGTTTTTATTATCAGCCCTTTACTATGGTGGTTTACCCGTAGCACTATCTGGAAACCAAAAACTAAAATCCTAAAAGGTTTAATCATGGATGATAAGCCGATTCCTATCATTCCACCGCCAGCAGAATATCCTGTCTTTTTACCCCCACCCTATGATCCAGAACCCGATCCTAAAATCTGGGATGAAATGAGCAGAAGGTGAAGATATAAATAGTAGGGACGGTCTATCTTTCTTATGGTAAATCAAGATCCACAACCAGAATTGTATACCACTCGTCATCAATTCACTGCTGCCAATGTTACGGGAGATATTAGCACCGTCACCATTTATACTAATCAGGCTAACAATGAAGAGTGTCGAATCTATGCTATTTTAGTTGATATTCTTAATGAAAATGGAACTCCTGCTTCTACCACCACTACTGACGTTGATTTCGGCATCTCGATCCAAGTTGGGCCCAACAATATTCCCACTAATGAGTTCGATGCGACAGTCATTTGTTTCCGAGATGACAAGCAATTGGCATTTCCATCACCGATCTTAGCCCTTTTCCAGCAACCTTTGGCTGTTCAAGTGTCACTAAATAGCACTACGGGAGCAACTTTAGCGGCTAACCGGACCGTAGTCATCACTTTAGTATCAGAATTGGCCATCCAAAGGCGTGTCCCACCAGCCAATTTACAGTTCCGAAACCCAAGTTACAAGCGTTAGATTTATATAGTAGAGCGGAGAAGTGAATAGTATGGCAAACCAAGATCCACAACCTGAGATTTACACCACTCGTCACACTTTCACAGGTGCGACTGCTGTCGGCACTTCAAATACAGTGACTGTTTACACCAATCAGGCTAACAACGAAGAAGTTCGTCTTTACGCTTTGGCTGTCAGAATCCTTGACGCTGCTGGATCTAACGTCACTACTGAAACTGATTTCGCTGTTTCGATCCAAGTTGGACCAAACAACGTTCCTTCTAACCAATTCGATGTCGGATGGTTGGCTGCTAACATCGCTAACGGTGGATCAGTTATGGCTTTCAGCACCCCTGTGCTCTGTCTTTTCCAACAACCTCTTGGTGTTATCGTTCAAGTGAAGACCGCTACTACTGCTACTCGAACTGTCGTCGTCGATTTGATCGGTGAACTCGCTATCCAAAAGGTGCTTTCAGGCAACGTTGCTATGCACCCTTACAATGATGGCAACCCCGTTTGATTAAGATGAATAAATCTTGGGTTTCGTCTTACGAAGCCCTCGACAAATTGAGTTTTGAAGAACTCAAATCTTATCTACCTTACAATATATCCTTTAGCACAAAAAGAGAAATTATCGCTTACTGGATATTTAAAAATCATCCTGAAGTCATAGCACCGACCACCATAAAACAAAGTCGGGACAAGTGGTTAGAAAATCTTTATCTAAAGTATAAGGGAACGACAAAACGCGACTTAGCCTTTAAAACGGCTGGTCGGTATGACACTATTAACGATCAAGATATTTTCAGACATTCAAGGATTTCTCGCTGGATCGGTTTCATACCCCATGACTGGAGTCAAGAGGAAGAGTAATAATCATCAAGATATAAATAGTTAGGTCGCTTAGTCTTATTTATGGCTATTACACGTCAGGCCTATGAATGGCGAGGTTTAGTGCCACGGGATGTTGATTATGCGGGCGTTATCTCCGCAGGTCCTGATTATGTTATTGGACAACCTATTTTGGGCAGTTTTGAAAAAGATGCTGCCCTCCCAGTCACTAATCAGCAAAAGCCTTGGCAACAATTCGTTGTTCCCGATATAAAAAGTGGATATCCCATAGAAATAATGTGGGGTCAAAAAGGAAACAATCTCAAAACTTCTGCTAATTCTAAAAGCACAGAATTGTTAATTATCGATGGCTTGGCTTGTTGGCCTCCTGATTCTAATCTTAACGTTTACATTAACGATCGATATTTCTTTGAAGCACCAGACTATTCGTCAATATCAGGCTTATCAGGCAACATGGTGCCCTTTCCAGAACCTAATAGTCGAAATATTATGACCTATGAGTGCTTTCGTGAGGGGATTTATCCGCCAATTATCGTCGAACCTTTGTCATCATGGGGTGTCTTTTGGAACTCTGAGGTAGATATCACGGCTTTTGTTCCCACGGCTGATGATCAAGTTCCACGAGCCTTTGTGAGATATTTTTTAGTTGATGGACCTGATTTATTGATTGCTCAACAACTTATGAAACTTCACATTCCGCTTTCACTACGCAATTTCGTCAAATATCGTCAAGATGTTTTGCGCTGGCATATGATGGGAGATTCCCATGTTTTCCGAGTTAATGAGGGGGTAGATCGATGAGACAACTACTCTACCATTGGCAATTTGCTAATGATGTTTATTATGCTAATAGTTATGCTACTTATGATTTTTCCAAAACTAACTGGCCACCTGCAGGAGTTCCATTTTCGATCTTTACTTCTTCTTATGGCACTGGGGGAAAAACCCTCCAAACGGGATTTGGTAGTAACCAACCTATCAATGATTGGGATCGGAAACAGATTAGCCAACCCCCTACTGTGGCCTCAGATCAATTTATCGTGCTTAACAATGTCTCATCAACCCCCGGCGTTTTACCCATCCCTACAATCACCGAAACTAATTCAGGATGGGATTTTTCTTTTGAACTCTTCATGGGTAATGCACCCGGAATTGACACTGTGTTCATTTGGGATCTGCTATACACAGGAGAGCCAACCGAACCCCTAACCTGCGATTTTAATTCTACTGTGGATCGCTTACGAGATGCTGGTTATGGTTATTTGGTTAAGCCTACTCAACCCGGCTCACCACCCAGCATAATTGCCCGAACTACTGATGAATTAACAACAATTTACAAGAACTTTTTGGTGGGTTGTCTGGTAGGAGACGTCAAGGTTACTGGCCCAGTAGCAACCGCCTCAGGTTTTCAAGTATTTACTATCAATTTCACGATACCTCGATTTGGAACCACCCAATCCACTCCCTCGGTGACGACAAACTTTGCACCCAGCAAAATTGATCGTCGTCGTGATGTTGTAGCCACCCGAACCTCAGTTGGTGTGGGAAAATATTATGAAAATATCGCTCCCAATGGTTTTGTGCAATTAGTAATCAATGATACCAATTATTTCCAAGAACCGATCCATACTCAAGCCCTCGGCATATCTGGAGATGCTGCACCCTTTCCACAACAGTTTGGTGTTCAAGTCCCACATTGGTCTTTGAAACCTAATTTTTATGTCTTGCCCGGTCAGACATGGGATGTTAAATATACTACCATGGTTGATATGTATGCCTTTGACCTCTATACTCAAGTAGAACGATCTTTGGGAACCAGATCTGTGATCGGATCTTATTGGACTTTTGCTGAAGTTTTCTTATCCTATTATTTGTTTGAGGGTGCTAACGCCATGATTTGTCATCAATTACTTAAATTAGGCATTACCATCAATCCCGACAGTGTTAATTGGTATAAGCAACAGATTTTAGAGATGGA
>Ga0187219_1000358_pt1 | contig 21712 bp, 38 predicted proteins | sample 13SPOviralmetaG_FD_130162 | JGI IMG/M metagenome (GOLD analysis project Ga0187219, IMG submission 130162) | Marine viral communities from the oligotrophic San Pedro Time Series (SPOT) site, San Pedro Channel, CA, USA - 13 SPOT_SRF_2010-07-21... | ecosystem: Environmental > Aquatic > Marine >... | reverse complement strand
AGATTCTCTCATGCCCATAATACAACACAAACTTAATAACTATATCTGATATGAAAACTGCACCCGCTGCCTTAGTTGGTAAACCAAAATAAAGCGCAATTATTGCTGTTGTTACACTTGCTATTATTCTCCACGTTACTGCTTTAGCGAGATGACGTTTATGCATAGCAAACCTAATCGCCTTCTACTACTTTTTGTGACAGATAAGCTGTGATGCCGCCGAATACCATTGGGCATAAGAAGACGGCAAGTAATCCTATTAGTCCAAGCATTTATCTTTCCGCTTCTCTCTGTAATAGATCTTCGTGAGTATAACCGCGCATAGAAAGTTCATTACGCATTTTTTGCTTCAACTTTTTGTTGCTTGTACTGAAGAACTCTTTCCACAACTGAGTGTTGTCAAGTTGATGCATATAAAAATGCTTAGTCTTACCCCTTGTCTTTGCGATACGACTCTTGACGAAATTACTTGGCTTGTACTTCACTGGCATTTTCTTCTTCCTTTACTGGTTCAATTATATCATATAGCACGCATCGGTGCTCAACTTTTCGCTCATCGGCGCAGATTAATGCGCCATACATCGGGATACACTTTTTACGAATCATTTCCCTACTTTCCCAGTCTAAGCATATGCGATCGTCTTCTACTGCAGTACATGCGGAAAGGAAAATGAAATATAAAATGTATTTTTTCATCCTTCGTTTTCTAGATCCCAAGCAACTCGACGCGCTGGTAGTGGGGGTGTCTTAGGTCGTTGTACCCATAAGTGACCGTTCTTCTCTGCATCCCTGAATATAGCAACGGTGATAAAGAATGCACCAAGCACCGCAAGGTGTCCACCCACACTATAAATTCCATACATCCAAGTGTATCCTGCCCAGAAAGTAAACACCACTGACCACATCACCGACAAGTAGAACATTAGAATAAACTGCACTAGTTCGTTTGGAATGTGCCTCAGTGGGTTGATTTTCAAATCAAAGAAAAATTTGTAAAGATCGTAAATTGCAAATCCGATACTCTTAAACATTAGAACTGCTCCTCTTCAGTTGATCCCGCCATAGCGGCAGTTGAAGTTGAACCGAGCGCGGTCGAGATCGCATCGAAATATCCGACGCCAACTTCTCTTTGGTGTCTTATGCTAGTGTATCCACGTGACTCTGCAGCAAACTCTGCTTCTTGTAGCAACGAGTATGCGTACATACCTTCGTCTTTGTATCGGTTTGCGAAATCAAAGACAGAGTAGTTGGTCTGGTGAAAACCAGCGAGAGTGATGAACTGGAACTTGAATCCCATCTTACCCAACTCACGTTGGAAGTCTTTCAGTTCTTGATCGCCTGGGATTGACTTGCGCCAGTTAAATGACGGTGAACAGTTGTACGCGAGCATCGCGTCAGGAACTGCACCCTTGACTGCGTCAGCGAAACGCTTCGCATCTTTTAAACATGGTGTTGATGTTTCGCACCAAACGAGGTCTGCGTATTCTGCGTATGCCTGACCGCGCACACAACCGAACTCGAGTCCCTTGCTCTCTTCGAGCATGTAGAACCCTTCTTGTGTGCGACATTGAATAGAACCACCCGTTCCTTGGGAGACTCTTTTGATGAATGGTTTGTCGATATCTGAGATGTTGCTAGAGATTAGTTTAGCAGACTCAGCATCGGTACGAGCAATAACGACTGTATCAGTGCCAGCAACGTCACTAGCAAGGCGAGCGGCATTAAGGTTGCGTACAGCTTGACCAGTTGGTATGAGAACCTTTCCGCCCAAGTGTCCGCACTTTTTTTCGGCGGCAACTTGGTCTTCAAAGTGAACAGCGGAAGCACCTGCTTCAATAAGATTTCTTGCAAGTTCATACGCATTTAGAACTCCTCCGAATCCTGCTTCAGCATCGGCAATAATAGGGGCAAATTCAAACCCGTTTCCAGTTTCCAGATATTCGATCTGGTCTTGTCGTCTAAACGCATTATTGATAGACCGGACAACATTAGGGACGCTATTAACAGAGTAAAGAGACTGATCTGGGTAAACCTCATTCCCAGAGTTTGCCGACGCCGCGACTTGCCACCCTGAGAGGTAGATCGCTTTGAGTCCTGCTTTGACGTGTTGTACTGCTTGTTGTCCATTGTACGCTCCAAACGTGTTAATGTATTCATGCTGATCGAACAACTCCCTTAACTTCTTCGCGCCCATGCGCGCGAGAGTGTGATCAATCTGTACCGAACCCTGCAGACGTCTAACATCTTCGGGTGTATAGTTTCGCTTTTTCATTTCAACCTCAAAGTTTTCATTTTACAAGTACAAATTATATAGTAATTTTGCAAAGAACTCAAGGGGGTGTTTCCGTTATCTTATAAATAAGTGATATCAATGCTATACGAAAGGTAAACGAAATGCGCTACATATTGACATTGTTATTTTTTATTTCATCAGTGACTTGGGGTCAGGAAGAAACAGAATCCGAACCAGCACCTTTACCAGAAGATGTGATTGTTACTCAGTCGACAACTGACTCTACAGTAACTTCAAACTCTAACACAACGACGACACTGAAATCCCCACCGCCCTCTGCAATCGCTCCAACGATAAATACATCTAACTCTGACCTTTGTACGTTCGGAGTTGCTGGCGCAGTACAAACGCAGATCCTTGGTATCTCAACCGGAACTCAGATTACAGACGATAATTGCGAACGATTGAAGAACGCAAAAACTCTGTATGATATGGGAATGAAGGTTGCTGCGGTGAGTGTAATGTGTCAAGACAAACGCGTGTTTGATGCGATGATGCATGCAGGAACTCCTTGCCCCTATGATGGTATGATCGGAGCAGAAGCGAAGCAAGGTTGGGAGTTAGCAGCGATCACTGCAGAGGAAGAAGAACCTGAAGGCATATTGCCTGCGATAGGAGAAAATTTGGATGACGGGACTAAGACAGCTATTGGTGCTGGCGGGGTTGGCGCTCTGCTCCTCTTACTCTTACTCTGAGCAAGTTTTCGGAGTAACCAATAACGCGGCAGACTTCGGTTACAACTGGGTGATGTCGCAGATCCTGCCTCAACAGGCAGGGTTACAAGTGAACAATGTGTTTTATCGTTATACGACTATTAAGAACGCAGAAGACGAGATGGTCGTTTCTGTACAAAACGAAAACGCACAGGGCGATGGTTATATTTTTAGAGAGGTAGATGATTGGACTGGATTGCCAGGAAACACTATCACCAAAAATATTCCGATGCCACTAGTTGACATTAATTACTGGGGTGATGGGTCGATTGAGGTGCAGGGCAAGGGAGAAGTTACAGATCCTTTAGTGGTCTATTCTTATCAGTATGACCCTTGCTTCGATCCGCAGTCTAGTCCGGACTGTCCTGGATATCGATCTCCGTACATCCCAGAGGTTGTGATTCCGGATGTCATCGATCCGTTACAAGAAGATTATATACAAGAAGAATTAGACCGAAAGGCACAATTGAAAGCGACGCAAGAAGAGGAAGAAGAAAGAAGGCAGCGTCGACGCATCATTGTAGTCATTGAGGAAGAAGACGAAAGACTCGAAACACTGTTAGGTATTGAACGAGAGAACGAATACTCAATCGAGCAAACAGTGCTTCACAATAATTTAGTGGCGTTGAATGGATTACCAACGTCCTATACCTATTCTATAGATGGTGGTGCTTACGAAGACACGGTAGTGTTGAAGGACGGCAAACTTCCAGACAATAGAAGCGCGTTGAGAGTGAACTTGGCTCAAGATATTAAGTATCAAGCATTAGTTAATTTACAGTATGCCAAATAACTAAAATTAGGAGAACATACCATGTTCAATAAAACAATTACAGTATTGTTTGCTATGATGTTTAGTGCGAGTGCATATTCCAGTACCTCAGTTCCTGTTACAGGATCTGTTGATTCGAAGTGTGTAGTTACTCAGGACGTTATCGGCGTTTTCGGTAACCCATCTCCAGGAGTTCTAAGTACTGATCCAACTTCCGGCGGCGTTGATCCAGTTATTCGTTTTGATGTTCTGCAAGCAGAAACATATCAAGCGAGGATTTCTCACCCTGAATCGTTTACTGAGTCACCAGGATTGACAGACGTTGTATATTGGGTTGGTTCAACATCAGTTGACCAAGTTACAGATGCAAATATGTCAGCATATGACGCAGCGAAAGTAGAGTACAACAATGTCAGCGAGTTTGATCTGACAATTGCTGGTTCTACTTGGTTCAAGGTTGAGTCACAAGCAACATACGGTGTCGGTCGTGCGTTTCCTGGCGGAAACTACCAAGCGGCAGTTACTGCTGAATGTATCGCTCTATAATATTGAAGTCATTGATAGCATTATTAAGCGGTGTCCTGAGTGTGTCAGCAATGGCGCATGAATGGACACCGACTTATCCTAAACTGTCAATGTCACATATGGAAAATGTTTGGACAACAAGAATGAAGTTGTTCAATAGTAGGAAAGACATCGATTATTATGATGTCAGTGTATTTGATCAAGAATGGAACGCTGTACCATTTGCGGTTCTCATGAACCCGATGAGCGTTAAATATTTGGAAACTAAATATATTGATATCTACATAAGAGATAAGGATAAAGGTCGTGCCGTGTACGTTTGCACTAAGAGCAAACTGTATGCTATCGACACAACTAAACCAATGTTATTTTCGAGGATATGCTCGAAGATAAAGTGAGAAAGTATGAGATTTTTGATTGTTATCTTGCTGACCTTTTGGTGTGTAGGGGTCGCTGCGCAATCCAGTTCGGTGAACGTTGCGATACCCTCTTCGCCACAGAGTTATGCGTCTGACCGTGTAAGGTCAGGCACACTCGAATGTTCTCAGGCGATTGGTTCCGCAACGAACGTTGAGTTTGGTGTGGTTGGTGTATTGAATCAGAACGATCCATATAGCAACTTCAATCAATCTAATGTGGGTGTGGATCCAGATGGGTATGACCCGAACGGTTTTATACGAGACGTTGGTGTCTATGCAAAGATTACCATACCAATCGGCAAACCAAAAGAACGATTAGATTGTAGCAAGTTATACAAATTAGAACTTCGTGCTCGCGAGTTAGAGATTCGAAAACTAGAAGCGGAAGTAGCGAACCTTAGAAATCTGAGGTTTACTGACGACGGGGGAAACTAAAATGGCAGAGTTTGAATTTGCCGGAATGACATTTCGTGGCGGTAAAGCAGCAGTTGTTTTGACAGCATTGTCGACGCTGGGTGCTGGCGCATGGGGTGTCTTTGAGTTTTACGCTGACTACATGGAAATGAAAGAGATCGTCCAAGAGATTGACGTTGAGATGATCGAAGCGCGCAATAGAGAAATCGAAATAAAACTTGAAGAAGCAATCGCCTACACGCGCGATATTAAAGAAACTCTCCGCGACGACATAGATCGCATTGAGGTAGTAACCGACCGCACAAGCACTCGTATGAAAACAACGCAAGACGATATTGACGAGCAACTCAGAGAAGTATCAGACCTTTCCCGCGAGACCGAGAAAGATGTGCGAGATACTATGAGAACCCTCGAAGATCGCCTCGAGAAAAAGATGGATAAACTTGACGCGGACCTCAGAGATATCCTACAAAAATCCCTAGACAATCCGCTGGCAGATTAATTCCAACTTCTCTATAAAAATGGCTGGCGAGGCAGGGCTCGAACCTGCGACAACGTGATTAACAGTCACGCGTTCTACCAACTGAACTACTCGCCATTAATATTGGCAGAGGATGAGGGATTCGAACCCCCGAGACCTCTCGGTCTAACGGTTTTCAAGACCGCCTCTTTCGACCACTCAGACAATCCTCTAACATGGTGGAGCGAGAGGGGATCGAACCCCCGACCTACTGGATGCAAACCAGTCGCTCTCCCTACTGAGCTACCGCCCCATGTTACTTTATATATAAACTAATTTGGTGCCGCCACCACGAATCGAACGCGGGACCTACTGATTACAAGTCAGTTGCTCTACCTGCTGAGCTATAGCGGCAATTATTACTTTCTCTTCTTGTCGTATCTAGCGATTACATCTTGCAAAGGTTTGACCCAGTTGTCGCGATGCTCAACAAACACTTGACACTCACCACCATCCACTGAGATGATTGTAACCAGTTGAGTAATAGGAATCTGAGTACGCTCTTCCCATGCTATAGCATAAAATGCTTCCTGCATAAAATAACTCTCAACATGCTCGATTGTCTTTAAACGCTTGCTAGTCTTAAAGTCAATGATTGCAGGTTTACCATCAAACTCAGCGACACAGTCAACGCGACCAGCAACGCCAAGGTAATCAGAATACAGTGGAACCTCTTGAGCATAGATCTTACCGATACGGGAATCTAATACTTCTTTAACCGTCAGGAAGTTGTCAATGATATTTGGCAAATATCCTTCACGGTAGTCCTCATCGTTGTTCAGGTACTTTTCGATGATAGCGTGTACCGCTGTACCACGTGTTGAAGCACGGTGAGAGATCTTATTTGCTTCCTCAGCGCCGACTCTACGTCGCCATGCCATAATCGCATCGCGCGAGAGAATACTGAGTACCGTGGTGATCGATGGGTACTTAACGCCTTCGGGTGTTGAATACTTTCTACCCGACTCTTTGGTTTCACAATCTAGGTCTTCATAACCCAGATCAATTCCTACATGTTCAAACATTTGTTGTCTCACTGAAATCACTTTCGTCTTTACGCTGTTGCGCTTTAGTTAGAATACCATTGTATACTTTTACTTCGATATTGTCAAGCTTTTTAATTTTCAGGTTGTCATGGTTGTGATGTAGAACAAACTTAGTATTCGGGAACTCTTTAAACAAACTGGTCCAGACAGGTCTCCAGTTGTTAAGTAGGCGATAGTTATTGTTGTTACTGCGATCGCTGTTAAGTACAAGGTCAGTGGTGCTACGCATGTTGAAGTCAAGTAGCGTGTCGAATCCATACATATGTACTTCGTCTGCTTTCTGCTTGTTCGCGGCATAGTGTACTGCCATGTGACCGCAGTTAAAGTTGGTTGCGTTCTTGGCGTACTTAGGAATGTGAGTATAGAACTCTCGGATGTTCGGAGCGTACTTCATGTAGAAGAGCGCACGCTTTTTATCGTTCATCCAGATCTTAGGGCGAGTGCCTAAAATCCACTGATAACTGTCAAGGTTGACCGAACCCTCAGTCAGCGCCATCATCATTTTAAAATCAACCATACAAGTAGCATAGACTTCGCTTGGTGATATCTCGAACGGAGGCATGTTACATAAGATCTTCATGCCTTTACGCTCTTCTTTGTTGTAGTAAGTCGCCTTGTCGCCGTTACCAATTACGTGTACAACTTTAGTCATTTCCAATATTCCTTCACCCACTCTTGTGGTTCATATGTTTTCATTGGGGTTGTTACTGATTCATTCATCGCTTGAATAATACTTGGGCGACCATGGAAGCAAACAATGGAAGTGCCTTCAATATTATCCGGATACACCTGATACTTATACGACTTAATTTGCTCCGGAAATTTACGTTGCAGCAAAACAGGTTTCTTTATGGCACTGTGTAGATACTCACCATCGCCTCGGAACTTTGACGTTATCGTCTGTTGCTGCATCATAAAGTCAAACCAAACCCAGTCCATCTTTGCTGAGTCAAATGACATCACCGCACTCTGTAGCACGTTAGACAAATGTTTCTGGTGAGGATTGACACTGCCGAGGTCTTCGATTCCAGCGAAAGCACCATCATAACTGAGCAACCAGTCGATGTTTCCAGTGATCACAGTGTCAAGGTCAAGGTATACGATTCGCCCTTTGATACTGCCATCAAATATCTGAAGTTTATTCCACCACCCATTCATTCCTGGGCGAAGGATCTTAGTCTCGATGCCTTCTATCTTTCTATCGCTCAGGCAAATAAATTTATGAGGAACCGTGGAGTTACGCTCTACCATTGACTTCAGGTTTTGAGCATATGTTTCGGGAAACTTATCGCCCCATAAAACGCAGACTACATTTATCATAACAGTTTATATTTCTCATTGTATCCATGCTTCGCCTGACAACCTCGCTCGTGTTGTATCGTAGAGAAGGTGTCACGCGCTTCTACTGGCCAAGGGTAGTATTCCTGCAACCAAGGGAAGTTACTCTTACACAGATATACATCGGTGGGCGCAGCGTTCTCTCTAGCGTGTTGCACGAGGGTTTTCGCCGCCTTTGGTTTAAGTCGGTACGCGTGCGCGCCAGGAAAGTAAATCTTACTGACGAGAGGGGAGACGCCCAGAACCTTCGGTGTGTTGAACTTACCGTAACTTGGCGCGCCTAGCGAGATACAACCCTCATACGAAATAAACTTAGGAAGGTTTCCTACGCAAACAGCATCGTGCTCAAAGATTTGATACTCAACGTTTTCCTCAGCACACTGTTTCCATAATGAGTAGTGAGATAAGAACGCTGACACGCATCGCTCAAAGCGGGAATATCTACGAGCGTCGACATCAAAAAACGATAGGTCTAAACCCTCGCAACCTGCGATCATTATAGGATCATCGTCTGGTGTAATCGCAGTAAATTTCTGTACATCAAACTCAGGCATGGAGCGAATACATCGCTCGGCGAGTTTGACTGACTCGGGCATAGACTCAATCGTAATAACAAAAGATTTCATAATGATGTAGTTGAAACAAGTCCTTGTACTTTCGTGTAGTATGGGTTCGTGACACCCAGTTTACCGCCGAGTAACTGGCGACACATAATCGCATCGTTTGGCCACGCACCAAATTCATTCACCAGTTCTAGCATCTTCTTTGCGCCTTCAGGTTTTATATAGTATGCAGAATTACCTGCTAATCCTTGGGGTACATGATCCAGATCAACCTTCGGGCAAGATACAACACCCTCGGGTCGCTGTTTGACTTGCTGATCGAAAAGACTGGCACGTCGCGTAGCACCCTTCGGATTATTCAATCCTATTATATTGTAACTACTTTCCTCGAGCATGTCAACTTCAACCTTGTTGGTGAATAGTGCATCATGCTCCAGTACGATCATCGATTCTCCAGACTCAGCACACTGTTTCCACTGCTCATAGTGCGATAAGAAACAACCGATTCGCTTGTTGAGTTTCGCGGTCATATATGCTGCTTTCTTCAATCCACTTTTCATGTCATACTCCTCACCGGCAGATGGATAGTTCCAAGTGAGGCGATGCTCTTTCATTTTATCATCAACCATTTCTGGTGTGATCGCATCGTATACCTCAACGGTAAAACCGTTTCCGACTTTTTCTGATGAGGCGAGTGCCTTCTCTACTGCTGCTACCGAGAACTTATTATCTCGGAGTGTAATAATTTTTGCCTTCATACCTTTTCGTATCCAAACCTCTCAAAGTCTTCGTGGTAGTAGTCGTTGATCCAATCTAATGTTGCGCGTTTAATATGCCCCACCTCAGTTGCGCATATGATCTCTCTGTCGATCACACGCTTGTAGACTGTCCCTGCAGGGAGTTTATGAAAGTGAGGTACAGATTTTCCGGTCACGTCAATTCTTTCTGATACAAGGGAAGGTATGCGGTTGATATCCTCAATCCGCACGATTTCATCAACAGTGACTTCGCCGTTGTATTTTATGTAATCAGATTGTCTCATGAAGTGCCGATACTTCTCTGAACCCATTTTGCTTTCATTAACCATACGATCCAACCAGAACCAGTCTGGGGCAACATTTCGATAGTTGCATGAACTGATAATCTTTTCGTATGGATTTCTTACTGTAACTAATTTTTTGGTAGAAAGCAACTCCTGTTCAGTAATATATCCATGCTGTACATACTCGTCCAACGTCATATGCGTCAGGATCAGTGGTCCTGGCATTTTCCAATGATTGTTCTTGGCGAATAGGTATCGTTCATTCGGCGAGTCTGACTGATAGAGTTGTTCTACTGTTTTACTTTGTTTGATTTCATTGTATCCGTTCGTGTTGGCAAACTGATCAAGGATACCCAAGCAATCATAGAAGAACCGTGTTACACTTTGCCCTCCAGTTCTTGGTATATGAAGATACAGTATTTTGTGATCACGAAGATACATTAATCCGCCTTCCAAATTGAAGAAGATTTAAGTTCTTTTTTTGCGCAGTACTTTACTGGCGAAGGTTTCAAATACTGTAGATTTACCAAATCTGTAGTGATTAATGAATCGTTTTGGTACCAACCTTTTATCTCACAGTCTTTGATCAGAACTTTGGCGGATCCTGGAGTGATCACGTATGCAGTAGATCCTGGCATACACTTTTTTCCAGTTCTGAGGTTCTTCTGACTCAACTCTTGAACCTCATGAATACCTGCAGGTTTCTTTGATATCAGCATAGAATCGACATCAACCTTTCTGCCGTGCGCTTGACATTTAATATTCGTCTCTATAGAAAGGTGAAACACCCCTTCTTGATTAATCTCCGGTAAGTCCGATAAACACTCAGTGTCGTTCTCTATGATGGCGATAGGAATGTTGTTCTCGCTAGAATATTTCCAAAGATGAAAATGTGAATAGAAACAAGACTTCTTCGAAGCGGATCTATTCGCTGCTCTTATGTCTTTCAGTTTGTACATTTTCTGATATTCATCCAGATTCGATGGATTACAACCATCAAACAATTCTACATCCCAACCTTTGTATTCTTCAAAAGACTTTTTAGAATCGATCGCGTTGATATAAGATTGGTTGATCGGTTTATTATAAATGATAAACGTTTTCATATTACGGTAGTCGCGTGCCATCTCCGTGCGATGTTTTAAGGTTTACGTCGTTGAACTTAACGATACTAGGGAAAAGGTATTGAATGTTAACAAGTTTGCTGTTGATCATATAATCTGATTGATCAAGTCCATGCTTCTTAACTCCATCGAGCATTTTTTGTGCGCCTTGTGGAGTGATCGCATATGCCGCAGTTCCTGGTATTAGGTCTGCTCCATTCCATTCGTTTTTATAAGTATATCTTACCGGATAACTTGGTTCGAAGTTGTATATTCCTGGTTCTTTATTTTTAGGAGTATGTCTCCAGAACCTCGCAAGTGGACTCGGATCATCAAAAACATACTGCATATTCAGAACCAATATATCTTCGAACTCTATATCCTCTGGGAAGTCTCCAATACAAATAGAATCATGTTCTAAGAATACCATAGTTTTACCGGACTTAACCGTTTCTTGCCAAAATCTAAGATGGTTGGTTGCGCAACTTTTTTTCGTCAACAACATTTTTTGCCATCTCGATTCCTCGTCTGGATACCGATCAAGGCGCGAAGCATGTCCCGCCATTCGACCGTTCTCAATCCATTTTAATCTGAGCGGTTCTCGGTAGGTTTTAGGGGTGATTCCTGCACGTAATTGAACATTCCATCCATTGAAATTAGAAAAGGTATTCGCAGATTGTTCTGCTTGCTCGATGGACTCTTTATGTCCAGGAACATATATGATCTTACCTTGAATCACTTTATTAACTCCATTAATTCTGCTACATTTTCACCCGCATCAGGCAGTCTATCTTTAAGGAAAAAATGTATAAAATGGCACTCATCCAAGTTTGTGTTAGCAGTGAAAAGACCGTTCCACTTCCAATGCATATGCTCGGTAGGAACTTTATGTTTCTTCAAAAAGAAATTAAGCAGAGTTTGATCAGTGCTCCATTTCCATGCGCCCATGCCATCGACAAAGTTCTGAAACTCTGCGCGCTCAATAAACTGTTTTGGCGTTTGACCCTTGAGGAACGGTAGGAACTTTTTGCTATTGAGCAAGATCATACCCATGTTGTAGAACTCAAACCCTTTATCGTTTGGTTCGAAATCAATTCCAATTTGTGGTTTGTGAAGAGTAGAGTACTGCATCTTTGAGTACCCTTTAATCTTAATTTTATATTGCTCGGTGATTGGCATCTCGCGCTCGCATACCGCACCAAACGCATGATCATCACCGAACTCTTCGAAGATATTTGGTGAGTCAGGGCGAATGTAGATATCGGCATCAATAATAGCGATGCGGTCATACTCTTCGAGATACGCGAATGCATTTTCTTTCTCGTAGATTGGCAGGTATCCGCCATGTTTTTCATACGAGTCTTTGCTACGATTAGTGCGGAAAACATCAGGTTTAATTCTGAGCACTGGTACATCTTGCCTAATGTAGTCAATACCGTGCGCCTCACAGTAATCCTTTACTGATTGCATACAGTGCTTATACAGTTTAGATTTCGCTGCCTTACCGATACACACTTGATAGATAAGCGTCTTCATTTTTCGGCACCCAAATTTTTCAACGTTTTTTTCAGTGACTCAAGTTGGTTCTTAACAACCCAGATATTGTACTGAGTGATCACCAATAACACTGATACAAAACATAATAGAAAATTTTCAAACATACTAACCTCAATTGTACTTTGTTTGCATTCGCTCTTCGAAGAGCGACTCGTTTTGCTGATCTTGTCGCGCCTTCCTTTTATATGATGAGCGATCTAGATATTGGTTTTTGTGGCGGCCTTTCTTTTTGTTTCTAGGATCGAAACGGTTGTACTTTGCCATTTCTAGGCATCCTCCTGTTCATAAAAATAATTTTTTGTTGCTCCGCCTTCAAACGTAAATCCAAAGTGATCGATATCTTCCGATAAAAGTTCTTGGACCCAGCGGCGAGTATCATCGTTGTAATATGTTTTGTAATCATGATGAACCTTTCCAGTAATATTTCTTGCCTTCAGCGGTTCATTCAATTCTAAGTATTTCATAGTATCTTCGTTATAGTTTTCAAACCGAAGTGCATCAACGCATGGAATACCTGCTTCGTTAACGATAAAACTTTTTTGCGTTTGTACATTACACGTCGTTCTATGACAGTTAAGGTGCTGAAATGATGGTTTATCTTTTTCTTTATCCAACCAATCAATAAACTGATCGAATGACCAATCAACGTCGAATGCGTCGTTTTCCGACCTCAGTTTTTTTTCAGTAAGTATTTTCTGTTTAAAGCGATACTGAGAAACCATCCATGCCCATGGGTTTCGAACTATAGTGAATGCGGGATAAGAGTTTCTCCAAGAAACATCCAAATTTCTCCATCTAGAGTGACCCCAAGCTCGGTTGATACCAGTCTCCATAATATATGAAGTAGATAATTTTGCTTTACTAGGTTGTTGTACTATCGCCTTAAGTAAATCCGACCGTACAACAGAGGATCCGCCGTTCTTTGGGATGTGAATGAAAATGTATTTCACTTATCAACATTCTCCATTCGGGTCATTAAACGTTCGGCGCGGTTCGTTACCTGACGATACCAGCGACTGTCTCTGCCTTCTACAGCAGCACGCTTCCAGTCTTGCTCCTCAAGTGCTGCGCGGAAGTTCTTAAATTTTGCCAAGCGAGTACGCCCCATGTTAAACATCATATTCACTAGGATCTCTTGAACTTCGCCTGGCCACATCATAAACTTATTGTTGTATAGCGCAACACACTCGTTTTCTGCGACACGCAAGTCACGTTCAAACGCTTCCCATACTCGGTCTTCAGAAACCTCAGTTCCCTCAGGTTCTCCATACTCAGGGTCATCCTTTACAATTAGGTGACCGACTCCAAACGTAGGATATCCCAAGTGGTCGCGATAGATTTCGTACTTCACGCCCTCGTCGATTTTAAGTTGCTCAAATACACTTTCTTTGTTCATATGTCCATCCATTCTTTTGTCATGATGTAATCTCGGACGAAGTCGCTTCTTACGATGTCTTCCCATGTGAAGTTTACAACCGAGAAGTTCTTCATTTGATCCAAGATCTGTAAAAAAGTATTTATTCCTTTCTTATCTCTGTCGCTCTTAAAGTCTGACTGCTTATAGTCGCCAGAGAAGATTATCTTAGTGCCCTGACCCACGCGCGTGATCACCGAGTCAAGTTCGTGAAAGTTTAGATTCTGGCACTCGTCAACCAGTATGATAGAGTGATCAAAGGTCACGCCACGAATGTACGAGGTTGACTCAAACTTCAGGTAATCGTTGTGTATGAGTTTCTCGTATGCCTTGTTGTCCTCGAACATCTCAGCAGTGGCAGCACGATATGGTCCAGTAAAGGCATCGAGTTTTTCTTCGAGCGATCCAGGAAGGTATCCGACATCACGAGTCGGTACAACCGAGCGCACGATAACGAGTTGATCGTATGGAGTGGAACGGTCAAGAACTTCTTCGAGAGCAAGATACATTGCTAAGAATGTTTTGCCGGTTCCGGCGGTCCCCATTAATGCTAGGTGATCGCCCTCGCGCCATGCATTAAACGCTTGGTGCTGGTGATCAGTGATGGGTTCTATGGTACGGAGGTCATCGATGCGAATGATCATCGATTCCGATTGCTGCTGTTTTGTTTTCATCAGACGTTAATCGTATTTTTAACACGTTTCCCAGTTGATTTCTTAATATTCTTCAGATGATCACTCCAGTCACTTCCGGTCTTGCTGATCATACTGCCGACGTGCGTTACGTCTCGCGGTGGAGAGAGATGTACTTGTTGCCATTTTCCGCTAGCAACCATCTCTTCTTTCTTACTTATCGAAACAATAAACTCTTTCGTTTCGCCTGTTTCGGTGTTCTTTAAATCGTATGTTGGCATAACAATTTTCCATGTTTAGGAGGGAACAATACCCCCAATGAAGGGGGCATGTCCAGATAGGATCACCTCCTTACGCGGGATTCAACTTCTGATATAGCGTTCTCTAGAAACGTTTGTTTCTTAGAGAGTTGATACGCTTTATTAGAATTACCTCTTTTCTGCAATTTGTGAATATAATGCCCAAGTTCTCGTGAATCTCTTCTCAGTCGTTCCAACTGATTAAATGTAGTCATAAGACCTCCTTATTGTTTTACTTGGATTATAGACTCAATAATATAGTATGGAAGTGCCTCCTTTAGTTTCTATTCTCACAACGGGGTTATCAAATCATTCCACAATCAGGTCCGGAAACGCGTCTTGTACGAGTTTCTTCGTGATACCTTTATATGGACTCTTCTTATTGATCATCGATACTACGACCGATGCATCTTGCGAAGAAACAGACTCTAGCAGGTCAATGAACATGCGCTCACGTTTAACTGCCGGAAGACTGCTGCTCTCGCGCAATCCCTTGACGAAATACTTGAAGTTCATGTGTTGTTTTAACAGCGAAGAGGGTGAAGGAGCATCCTCTGTGTTAGGGGTGTATGGGGGAGTACCATCAGGAAGATTCCACTGAATGGTATTATCGAATGTGCCCTTCAATACATCTAGAAGAGGCATAATTTTATGTTGCTGTAACATTTCAATTCTTTCATCCCTACTCTTAAGCTTTGACGCCTTTTCAAGAATTTCGAATACGTGTAATCTATTATTCAATGCCATTATAAAAACTCCATTATCATTCAATTATAAAAAATATTTATACTAATGTAAATGTTTAGAATGAATTTTACAACCAATAAATTCGTTGAAATATTCATCACTCAACAGTACATCGTGATCAAACTGTGCCTTCGCTTCGTAGTATGAGCACTGACCTTTCGTAGTACATAGGCGAAGGATCTCTCGATGATACGCATCACCACCGCGCTCCTCTACTAATGATTTGAGTTGCTCGTTGGATCCATAATACTTGCGCCAGTCAGACTCGGTGATCTTGGTTCGCTTACGAGTCTTGCCTTTGAGTGGTGGGAGTTTGCGGACTGACCAAAAGAACTTTTTACCAATGTACTTCTTGCCTGATTCTTTCTCAGTCACGCAATACACGAACCCAACATAGTCCTTGATAAAGTCCTCATCCGGATCGAATACTTCGTCTTCATAATACCAAGTCATAAGTCTTCCCAATGCTCATCGTTAGGAGAACCACACATGGGGCAATGCGTTGGTGGTTCTTCGCAATCCTTTACCACCAACGTCATCGCTGTATCACAAACTGGGCACTCAAACTCGTATTCGAATTCCATCAGGCGACCTCTTCCCACCCCCAGTCGCCTTCCATGCCAACTACTGAGTACTCGGTGACTCGCTTCTCGAAGAAGTTATCATGCGACGCTCCATTTAGTACCCAGTCAAGCCAAGGTAGTGGATTGTCCTTTTGTCTGAACTTAGTCTTGAGTCCAAGTTGTAGCAAACGGCGATCAGCAATATGTCGAATGTATTTGCGTACTTCGTCCTTTGTAAGACCCTGTACATCGTTGCCTTTGAAAGCGAGTTGAATGAACTTGTCTTCAAGTTCTACTGCATTTTTTGCCATCTCGTAGATCTTAGATTTCAGTTCATCGTTAACAATACGCGGCGACTCTTCACAGAGTGTGCGGAACAACTTAGCATTGCCCTGTACGTGTATTGACTCGTCACGAATGGACCACTCGACGATTGTACCCATGCCCTTCATCTTACCGAAACGTTGGAAGTTGAGGAGCATGACGAATGATGCGAACACCGAGAGACCTTCATTGAATACTGACTGCGCGAGCGCGAGCGCGAGACCCGACTTACTGTTACAATCACCTTCTTTCATGAAGTCAATCTTATCTGCCATCTCTTTGTATTCGAGGAACTTATGATATTCCTCGTCAGGCAGACCAAGCGTGTCATTCAACAGCGCGTAGGCACGCTGGTGTACTGCTTCGCGGGAAGCGAACGAAGAAAGCATATTGCGCACTTCGTTATTTTTAAAACGTGGGATCAGCAGTTCATGGTAGTTCTCGCCCACCTGAACATCTGACTGTGTGAAAAGACGAAGGACTTGAGTGATAAACTCTTTTTCGTCTTCGGATAGTTTAGTTTTCCAGTCTTGGACATCTTCACTGAGTTCTGCCTCATCTTCGATCCAGTGGATCTCTTCATGCTTTTTTGCCAATTCTACTGCCCAAGGATATAGAAATGGTTTGTAGGTCTTACTTGGTTGTAACAACGACATGTATTATCCCTCGCATGCTCTGCATTCAGATTCTTCTTGATTGGTAGGAGTATTATTTAGGTATCCAATCAAGTCATCATAACCACCAATATAACTTCCGTTAAGATAAATTTGAGGTACTGTACCAACCCTTCTTCCTGTCACTTCAGATGCTGTTTTACCCACTTCTTCAAGGTCGATGTAATCAAATGGCATGCCTCGCATGGTCATCTCATCTTTCGCCATCTGACAATATGGGCAGTTCTTCTTACCGTAAATGATGGAGCGAGTGTCATCCTGTAGAGCAACGCGCTCAACCTTCTCAGAGACGTTTTCGGCACGACTCTTCGCTTCTGTACGTAGATAGTACAGACCCTTCAGACCTTCTTTCCATGCCTTCAGATGTACCTTGTTGACATATGTTTTGTCAGCGCCAGATGGGAAGAACAGGTTAACCGACTGCCCTTGGCAAATATATTTCTGACGATCTGCTGCATGCTGAACCACCCAGTTCTGATCCAGTTCCTGTGCTGTTTTGTAGATCGCTTTCTCCCCTTCCGTTAGGAATGGTAGATGTTGAACCGAACCTTTATTCGTTATGATCGAAGTCCAGTTCGATTCATTGTTCTCGCCATGCTTCTCGAGTAAACCTTCGAGATACTTGTTCTTGACTAGGAACGACCCTGCTCTTGTGCGATGCGTGTAGGCATTTGCTTTTGATGGTTCGATCGATGGGCTAGTTGACAAGATAACTCCGCTGGAAGCATTAGGGGCAATCGCCATAAGATGGGAGTTTCTCCTTCCAGTACCAACGCCATCGCCGCACTCACCTCTCTCGTCGGCGAGCAACCGCGTTTCTTTATCTGCTTCAGTTCGGATATGTTCAAAGACAACATTATTGATTTCACATGCGGTGGTAGATTCCCATGCAACTCCATGTTTTTGGAGAAGGGAGTGGAAGCCCATAGCACCCAACCCGAGGGAACGTTCACGGGCAGCGCTGTACTTTGCTCTTGAGATTGAGTCAGGTGCGTTGTTAATAAAGAACTCAAGTACGTTATCGAGCATCCTAATAAGATCCCGAACAATAGATGTTTCCTTCCATTCATCGTAATACTCCAAGTTTAGCGAAGAAAGGCAACAAACTGCTGTCCTTTCAGCACTAGTCGGTAAATGTATTTCATTGCAGAGATTTGATCCACGGACCTTCAGTCCAAGTTGTTTCAAATGATCTGGCAATGCGTTATTTGCTGTGTCGATGAAATTCAAATAGGGTTCGCCCGTTCGGAATCGTACTTCAAGAATACGCTCCCAGAGTTTACGAGCATTCACTGACTCTTTAACTACATTATCTTTTGGATCACGAAGTTCAAAATTTGTGTTACTCACCACTGCTTGCATGAATTCATCAGAAATATTGATAGCATTGTGCAGGTTCAGTGCTTTCCGCTGGACATCACCAGTGGGTATACGAATATTTAGGAATTCTATGATGTCAGGGTGCGATACGTCAAGGTATGCGGCATATGAACCCTTACGAGTCCTGCCCTGACGATAGGCAATCATATCAGCATCCACGGTGTGAAGGAATGGGATGGGTCCTGGGGCGATGTCTGAAACAGTTCTTACATCACTCCAATGACCTCCGACTCCACCGCCCATAACTGACAACCAGCGTAACTCTGACGAATGATTAATCAAACCGTCAAGTGTGTCTGGGACGTATGTGAGGAAGCATGAGATGGGCAGTCCTTTACCTTCGCCGTTCTTATCCGGCGCATTAGAAAGGACGGGAGAGGCGAACATGAACCACTTCTTAGAAACGTATTCATAGAGTCGCTTTGCTAAGTCTTGATCTAGATCCCCTTGGAATGTTGACCAAGCACGTGCTGCCCGAGCGTATGCCTCTTGAGGCGAAGACTCAGTCTCGAGCATATAAAAGTCTTTGAGCATTCCGACCGCGTAGTCTTCAAGTAGGTTGTCTCGGTCAGGTTGTATTCTTATTGGCATGATTTAGTTGCTCTTCAATCGTTAGAGTTCACTAGTACACTATATCTAGTGGTTAGTCAAGAGTTGTTTACGCGGTTCCTTGACTTTTCAATAGCACGCGATCCAAACCAAAACGAAACAACTGCTGCCCAGATTGCTTGAGTATCATCATCCCAAATAATCGCAAGCGCCTCGTTAAAGGGAATGTCCATCGCCATCGCTTTTTGTAGGAGCGTGATCTCAACTGTAGCAAACAGAATGAAGAAACTGTATGTGATCACAGGGCGAACTGAACGCTGTAATCCAGAGATAAATCCGGTGCCCTGATTAATTGATATGTCATGTTCAATGAGTCGAGCGTGTTCTTTATCGCTCGCTTGCTGCTCAAACATCTGCATTTCATGAGTATAACCTGATTTGATAAGTTGCGCTTTCTTCTCCATTTTCTTGAGGGCGAACGCATTATCTTGCTTCTTACCAAAATAATCTGTGACTGCTGGGACCACACTACCTCCAAAACCCAACAACGATCCAACGATTCCACTTAACATAATTCCTCCTATTAACAGTCGAACGTAAACTCTATCAAACAATTGTTGATGAAGTTCGACCAGTTTTCTTCAATTTCTTCTCGTTCCTTATATGATTTATACAATGCTTCTTTTTGACTGTCTGGAGACTGATGATATTCTTTCCACTCTTCAGGGGTCATAAACTTCTTAGCAGGGTATGATACACCAATCTCTAGGGAATAATAGATGGTGCCAGTAACTAGGTCTTCATGTTGCTCGAGGTTGGGGGAAACTGCTACACAACCTGTGAGAAACAATACTAGTAGAAACGAGAGTTTCATTTCATTTTCTTACGAAACTTACCACCAACCTCAATGTAGCTTCGAGTCAATGGGCGGCGTCTTTTCTTTTTAAAACCTTGTGCCCAGTCAGCAGGATCAGATGGTGATGTGCCAGCAACTCCTGGTCCGGTCGTCATGGTTTCTTGTACGTATTGTTTAAACGACTTCATTTGTATATTTCTCCGAGCACAACATATATCTTTTGATTAGTATTTAGGTGTGTCGCTTCGTAGACGTCTAATCCGAATATTTCTCCTATGGGATACGTATCAGACTGTATTCGAATTTTATCTTTTGGTTTTGCTATTTCTTGACAATTGACGTTGTCGAGTTTCGATTCGCGGAGTCGATAAACGCCAGGAGAGAGTTGCTTGTCTGGAAGTAAATACCACTCAGATTTTTCAGCAAGGAAGTCCATGATCTCGAGACCAGACTTCTCAATGAGATTGTCAACTGTGGAGTCGGACAGATCATACTTCTCTTTTAATAAGAAAAGTGCTGCAGCGTAGGACGCTAAACGCGATTGACCCCCAGGAAGTTTTTCCAGTAGTTTCTTTACATTGAAAACAAGACGGTGAAAGGTGGTGAAAGCAGATTTCTCTTCGCTGCTCGATATCTTTTTTGATTTTACGCGGGTGCCTTTCTCGTCAATGATCCCAAGCTTGTATGCTTCTGTATCTTCGAACGGTGTTGTCAGTAACTTAACGAACCGAAACGAATAATACAGATCACCTGCTCTAGATGCTAATGACACTATAATTTCCTCAATTCTTCAATTATTAATTTATCCATTTCTACTCCAAGGTATTTAGTGTTGTCTATGACCTTGAGATAGAGTAAGAAAGGTTTAATGATCTCGAAATCACTATCTCTCTTGATCTTATGATGCAACATTTTGAGACCGGAGTCAATACCAAAAACATTAAAAATCACAACTAGGTGATTTAAGATGAGATTGACCGATGGTTTGCCTGTCTCTTTGTAGCGTGTGATGAGTCGCTTTAGATACTTGAAGCGATTAAGGTCTTCATAGAATTCGTCCGGATCGGCACAAACGGGGTTGTAGTAATGACGTACAGCAAACATTTCAAAGTTTTTGTCATTTAACTCTTCAAACAATCTCATACTATAATTATCCCGTTTGTTATTTTTTAGACATGTATGCCTGTGCTCCGAAGAACAACCCTATTACCGATGCCTGTGACAGAAACAGCATGTCACTCATCGATGCCAGAGTATTTAGTCTTTCTACTGGGACAAATGGGAGGAGGGGCAAGACGGCATAGATTGGCATTGAGATTGCTGCTAACCACGCCATCTGGCGCTGCGCGTCTTGCTTCTTGTCTTCATTCTCTAAGTTCATGAGTTTTTCAGATCTTTCTAACTCTTGATCTGTAATAACCCCATCATTATCTAAGTCAAAGTTCTTGCCTCGAACTTTAGCCATAGATTATTCCTTGCCAGTGGTTTGCGTTACCGCTCCTTGTACTGGGTTTACAATTTTAGTGTCGCCGACACGTTTTTCGCCAGGACGAGCAGGTGCTTGCTTAGTAACACGCCCTGCCTTAGTAGCGTCTTCGTGACCTTTCTTTTCTTTATCTTCAATCTCTTTGTCAGACTTCTGGTGGTCTTTTACGAATTGCTTAGACCTTGGCGACTCTTTATCCAGTAGACCTTCAGGGGGAGTTGCGCCCTTTGTGTGCTTCTTATCTTCAAGGAATGTAAGGGATTCTGCCGGAACATTGAACTCAACACCATGGTCGAAGTAAACGCTCAGACCTTCGTCAGTCGTTTCGATTACTTCACCGAAACCCCATTGCTCAGATATAACAGGTTGGTTTGCTTCCATCATTTTCTTTGCTTTTGCTCTATCATGGAAATCAAACTTATGCGTCTTACCATCGTTATCATCTTTAACGTGGTATCCAGTCGCGTGAATCTTACTGATTGT